>Ga0116227_10000030_pt1 | contig 240403 bp, 214 predicted proteins | sample S1TSphgellanicum_FD_89693 | JGI IMG/M metagenome (GOLD analysis project Ga0116227, IMG submission 89693) | Host-associated microbial communities from peat moss isolated from Minnesota, USA - S1T2_Fb - Sphagnum magellanicum MG | ecosystem: Host-associated > Plants > Peat moss > Unclassified...
ATAATACTTTTGCAACTTATCCGTAAACAATTGTGTCGGCGATTTCTGCGCTTCGGTGTCATTTACCAGTTTAACTAAACGCGATAACGTTGAATCCGCCGCCAGTTTGGTCACTTTAACTTCTAATACCTGGCTGCCGTTGATCGTCCCGGCAAAAACTTTGTTCTCTGCTTTGAGGGTTTTGTCATCATGGTCCTTATCCGAATCAGCCACTGGTGACTTGTCCACCGGAACGCTTTCCCCTGTAATCGGTGCCTGGTTCACACTGCTTTCGCCTTTGATTACCGCACCATCGGCCGAGATCTTGCTATTGGGTTTGATGATGATAATATCGCCCAATACCAGTTCCTCAATAGGCACTTCCGTTTCCTTACCATCCCGGCGAACGATGGCGGTTTTTGGCGCAAGGTCTGCTAAGGCGGCAATAGATTTGGTCGCCTTACCCATGGCATAATGTTCCAGCGAATGGCCGAAACTGAATAGGAATAATAATAAGGAACCTTCGGCCCATTGGCCCAGGAATGCCGCGCCGACAGCCGCTACAAGCATCAAAAAATCAATTTCAAACTGGCCTTTGCTGATCGCTTCATAAGCTTCTTTGGTCGTATAAAAACCGCCAAAGAAATAACCGATGCCGTAGAATATCGTGCTGGTTATTGGGGGTAAAGTATGAACGAATGACAACCCGAAACCCAATGCGAGGAATACGCCTGAAAGGGCGGCAAAGATCAGTTCCGTATTCTTACCGAAGATTCCGCCGTGCTCATGATCATGACCGGCTTCGCCGCCTTCATGTTCATGGTCGTGCTTTTCTTCCTTGTCTTTAGTCGTGGAAATATCAATTTGTTGTTTTTTATCGGCCGCCTTATGTTGTGTTTGCTTTTTCATGGTAATGGTTGTTATTCTTCCTCAGCGCCATCGGCAGCTTTAGATTGTAAATAAAATGCGCCCTTGGTCGCTATCTGTACATTAGCCGGCAAGGCAGTTAATGGCGTGATCTGGATATATCCCAGTTCGGTTACGCCGGTGGTTACTTCCGTTTTGGTGAAAATGGTTTTGCCATCCTTATCATGCTTCGTCGTCACAAAAATATATTGCTTGCCTTCGGAACGGATCACTGCATCAACAGGTACAGCAAGCATTAGTTTGCTGCCCGTACTGATCAGCGCGGTAACATACATACCAGGGATGAGGTTTTGATGCGCCTTGTTGTTAATGACCGCGTGAACTACCACACCCTTGCTTTCATTCTCAAAGGATTTGTTCACGCCATTGATCACCCCGGTGATGACCTGGTTATCCTGGTTGGTCAGTTGGAAATTCACCTTTTGCCCGACTTTTACCGACATAAGGTCTTTTTCAAATACAGTCAGATCGCAATGGATCTTGGAATTATCTACCACTTCCATAATAGAAGTTCCGGGTTGTACAAAAGCACCGGTATTTGCCGTGATCGTACCGACCGTTCCGCTGATCGGTGACAACACCGGGAATTGATTAACGATATGCCCGTTATTGACCTTATTGGGGGATATGCCCAGTTGCTGCAACTGGCTTTCGTAAGCGGTAAGTTTAGAGCGCTCGGCATTATAAGTAGCTTCGGAGGCCTGGAAAGATTTACCGGTACCGGCTCCTGCCGCTTTTAATTGCGTTTGGCGGTCATACTCAGCCTGAACATAGGTAAAATTGTTTTTAGCAGCTAAGTAATCCTGTTGCAGTTTGAGCAGGTCCTGATTCTTGATCGTAGCCAAAACCTGGCCTTTGTGTACCTGCTGGCCTTCCAGCACATTGATATTACCGATGATACCGCCCGAAAGGATGCTGACATCGGCTTTGTTCTGCGGTGGCACGGCCAATTGCCCGTTAGCTTTTACCACGGCGTCCAGGTTCTTTTGCTCGATGGGGCCGGTTTCAATTCCTACGGATTTCATTTGTTCCGGGCTTAATTCCAGGTCGTTCTCTTTTTCTTTATGTTCAGTCTTGCTGCTATCTTTTTCCTTGTCGGTTGATTTTTGACCTGAACAGGAAGCCAGCAAAATGCCTGTAAGTATGATGGTGGTGATATATATTCTAACTTTCATATTATTCTCCTCTTAAAAATTGTAATTGAATGGCGGATTGGTTCAAACGGCTGACCGCTTCGATATAGGCTAATTTAAACTGCACGGCGGCGGATACGTTCTGGATATATTCGACGTAGCCTATCTCGCCCAGGTTATAAGAAACCTGCGCGATGCGCAGTTGCTCATCGGTTTGCTTCAATCCACCCGATGTATAATAATCTACCGCCTGCCGGTACTTTTGGTATTGTTGCATTTCCTGCTCATGTTGCAGGCGAACCTGGCTTTGGGTGTTTTGATAGTTCGTTTGAGCGATCTGGCCGGAAAGTTTCTCTGCTTTTACCCTGGAGCGATTTGCCCCGTTGAAGATCGGCAAAGCCACACCCAACTGGATACCGGCGATTCGGGTGCCGGGCGAATAACCGCGGTCAATACCTGCGGGGTTAAAGCCGGAGATCACCAGTTGCTGGTTATAGCCAACGGTCAGGTCAGGCATCCCTTTGGACTTCTCTACCGCGATACGTGCGTTAGCCACTTCGATGTTTTGCAGCTCGGCATTCACCTGCGCGTTGTTGCTGGTGTTAATAGTATCCGTTGGCATGACCGATAATAACAGCGATTGGCTTTCCGCAATAGTTATCGGTTCGCTTGTATTAAGCAGTTGTTTTAAAGCCAGTTCGTTGCTTTTTAGGTCGGCTTGTACGCCGGTCTTCAAAGCCTGCACTTCCTGGTATTTGTTTTTTGCACTAAACAGTTCAAGTGCAGAGGTTTCCCCGGTCTTTAACCTGATCTCCGCCCGTTTGACAAAGCCGTTGTAAATGCTGTCCTGGTAATGTAGGATACGCAACGTTTCCCGGTTAAGCAGATAAGCATACCAGGCATTGCGCACATTCCGGGTGATCTCCGCGCGGGTGATATTACCCGTTCTTTCCGCCAGTAAAGTTTGCTGATTCAACAACTTGCGCTGGTTCTTATATAAGCCGGGCCAGGCTATGCCCTGGGTGATGCCGACAGCATTATCCATATTACCGCCGCTGGTCGGATCTTGCGTGAGCATGAGTTCTGTTTTGGGGATATCCGTACCCGACTTTTGTAAAGTGCGGCTTTGTTCTACCGATAAGCCGGCCGAACGGATTTGCAGGTTATTTCGCAACGCTTTAGCAATGGCACTGTCCAATGTAAATGGATTATTACTTTGTGCCTGTGAAGCGGTAGATTGTAATAACAGGCTCCCGCCAACTAAAATAAACACCAATAAGACTTTTGGCACTTTTACTTTGACTGTTTCCTTACGATTAAAGAGCAGGTATAAACAAGGCAGAACAAACAGGGTTAAAAACGTCGCCGTAATTAATCCGCCAATCACCACTGTTGCCAATGGTTTCTGCACCTCCGCGCCCGCGCTGGCCGATAAAGCCATCGGCAGGAAACCTAATGAAGCTACCGAAGCGGTCATCAGCACCGGGCGCAACCGGGTCTTGGTGCCTTCCAATACCCGGTCATAGATATTGTTGATACCTTCTTCTTTAAGCTGATTAAAGTAACCAATGAGAACGATACCATTTAATACGGCCACACCAAACAAGGCGATAAATCCCACTCCGGCGGATATACTGAAAGGCATCCCGCGTAATAGTAAGGCTGCTACGCCGCCCATGGAAGCCAACGGTACCGCAGTGAAAATCAGCAGGCTTTCCTTAACCGACCTGAACGTCACATAGAGCAAGATCAGGATAAATAATAGGGCTGCCGGAACGGCGATTGATAATCTTGCCTTTGCTGCCTGTAAATTCTGAAATTGCCCGCCATAGGTAATATAATATCCAGACGGGAGTTTAAAGCTACTGTTCAGTTTGGCTTGGATCTCCTTAACCCTGGTTTGCACATCCCGGTCTTTCACATTAAAGCCGACGTAGATGCGGCGTTTACCATCTTCACGGGAAACCTGGGCCGGTGCATCTTTGAATGCGATATCCGCTACCTGGCTCAATGGTACCTTGTTACCCGATGGCAGTGGTATCAGCAGGTTCTCTACACCCGATATATTCTCCCGCAGGTCGCGGTTCAGGCGCACGACCATATCAAACCTTTTTTCTCCCTCGAACACTACACCCGCCACGCTGCCGGCAAATGCAGTTTTCAGGATCATGTTGACATCGCTGATGTTCAAACCGTACTGAGCCATCTTATCCCGGTTATAAGCCACCTGTATCTGCGGCAGGCCGCTCACTTTTTCGATATAGGGTTCGCTGACGCCTTTGACCGGCGCGATGAGTTTAGCGATCTTGCTCGCCTGCGTAGCCAGTACATCCAGGTCATCTCCATAGATCTTAATGGCTACATCTTGCCGAATGCCCGTCATCAGTTCATTAAAGCGCATTTGCATGGGCTGGGATATTTCGACATTTATTCCGGGAATGATAGCCAATGCTTCCTCCATCTTTTCGGTCATTTCCTCCCTCGTTTTGGCGCTTTTCCATTCACCTTTGGGTTTCATGGCCAGCATCATATCGCCTTTTTCCATCGGCATCGGGTCGGTGGGTATCTCCGAACTTCCAATCCGGGTCACCACCTGTTTGATCTCGGGGAACCGACCTTTTAATACCTTTTCGGCTTTGCCAAAGGTTTTAACTACTTCGGACAGGGAAGTGCCCTGGATCATGGATATCTCAACCGTAAGGTCGCCTTCTTCCAGGGTAGGGATAAACTCACCGCCCATTTTGCTGAAGGCCCAAATGGCTATACCAAAAAAGATAAATACGATAACAACCGTTAACACTTTTGCACGAAGCACAAGGATCAATGCTTTTTGATAGCCACGTTGTAAAAACCCGATGATACGGTCGGATATATTTGGCTTATGCCGGGTCTTTTTACTCAGGAATAAGGCGCTGGCCATCGGCACATAGGTAAGCGACAATATAAAAGCGCCCAAAATGGCGAAGGCTACCGTTTCCGCCATGGGCCTGAACATCTTCCCTTCGATGCCGACCAATGACAATAAAGGCAGATAAACGATCAGGATAATGATCTGCCCGAACGCCGCCGACTTCATCAGTTTGCTGGCGCTGTCGCGCACTTCCACATCCATTTGTTCGGTAGTCAATTTCTCAACGTCCTTTTGTCGGTAGCTACCGGTTGTGATATGGTGCACCACGCTTTCCACGATAATTACCGCGCCATCAACGATCAGGCCGAAATCAATAGCACCCAAACTCATCAGGTTGCCCGAAACGCTAAACAGCCGCATCATGGAGAAAGCGAACAGCATGGCTAAAGGGATAACGGAGGCTACCACTAAACCAGCCCGCAAGTTGCCTAACAGTAATACTAACACAAACACCACGATCAGCGCACCCTCTAACAGATTTCGCTGTACCGTACCAATGGCGCGCCCAACCAATTCCGTCCGGTCAATAAAAGGCTCAATGACCACACCTTCAGGCAAGGACTTTTGGATCTGCACCATCCGGTCTTTCACGTTTTGGATCACCTGGCTGAAGTTTTCGCCTTTAAGCATTAACGTTACTCCGGCCACTACCTCGCCTTCTCCATTGCGGGTAACCGCGCCATAACGGGTCGCGCTGCCGAACTGAACTGTCGCAATGTCCCTCACCAATATGGGTGCGCTTTTGGAATTGGTGACCACGATCTTGCGGATATCATCCAGGTTTTGCACTTGTCCCAAACCACGAATGAAGTAGGCGTTGCTTTGCTGTTCGATATAGGAGCCGCCCGTGTTCTCATTGTTTTTTTTAAGTGCCTCATACACCTGCGGTATAGTGATACCTAAAGAGTTCAACTTGTCATTGTCTAAAGCAATTTCGTATTGCTTCACGTAACCGCCCCAGCCGCTGACCTCGGCAACACCAACGGTGCCCGCTAATTGGGTACGCACCAGCCAGTCCTGCAAGGTGCGCAGGTCGGTGGCCGTGTATTTGTCTTCATAGCCTTTTTTGGTGTGAAGGACATACTGGTAGATCTCACCCAAACCTGTGGTAATGGGTGCAAGTACAGGTTCGCCTAATCCAGCAGGAATGCTATTCTCCGCTTCTTTTAACTGGGCATTAACCTGTTGCCTGGCCCAATAAATATCCACGTTGTCTTTAAAAACAATGGTGATAACGGAGATACCTGAACGGGATATCGAACGTTTTTCAATGATCCCGGCAATGTTGGCCATGGATAATTCGATGGGAGCTGTAATAAACTGCTCGACCTCTTGCGCGCCCAGGCTGGGCGCTTGTGTAATGATCTGTACCTGGTTATTGGTAATATCGGGCTGCGCGTCCACCGGCAGGTTATACGCTGAATAAATGCCCACCAGTATTAAAACCAGTGTCATGATCCCGATAGTTACCTTGTTCCTGATAGAGAACGCGATAATGCTATCAAACATAAATTGTAAAAATTAATACGATACGGAAAAGCCATGCAAAATTGATTGCAGGCGAAAACATCAAAAAATCGTATTAAGCTATTTGAGGAGGCTGCCAGATCTTGATCGGCTGCTTTTGAACAGCGGCGACGTCATAATCAGCGTACTCACGGGTGATTGATTTCGTAAAAACGCGGGTGGTTACTATAGCTGTCAAAGTCCTTGCCGTAGAGCAGCAGTTACAGGTGCAAAAAGGCGGACAGACTTCCTGACCTCTTTCGTCATTTGGAGAATGACTTTTGTGAAGAGTAACCTGCATTACGCGCGCGATCACATCATTGCTATCCTGACAAGGCATAATGGCCAGGATCGTCATGTAGATGCTTAAAATGATGGTTACCAACTTCATTCAAGCAAAGGTATGCAATTAACTTAAAATAATTCGCCTGTCAAATCTTAGGTTCAGGCGCAAACGAGGCTACGGAGTAAGCATCAGACAAGTATCGTATCTACTCATAAAAGTAGACCCGGAAACAAAAAACGCAAAAACCTGGGGATATTTCATTCAAAAGAAGCCGCCCAGAAACACGAAAAGGAAATTCAGTATTTTAAGCACATTGACGATAAGGCAAATCCGATAATATTGCGAATGGCATCACTAAACGCAGGAAATGGCTGCGGCCGGATCATTTAAGGGCTATGATTTAAAGAACACCTTAAACACACAACCGTTGCCTGGTTTACATTCCACTTCTATCTTCCCGCCTGAGGCGTTAACGATCTTCCGGATCAGGTATAATCCGATTCCTGTTCCTTCAGTTTCGCGGCTGACACGTTTATATTTTTTAAAGATCTGATCCATTTCTTTGTTCTGAATGCCTATGCCATTATCGCTAACGGTCAATACAATAAACCCTTCCTGTTGCCCGGTTTTGAGACTGATCCTGGGCTTACGACCCGGCGCGCTGAATTTAAGCGCATTTGTGATCAGGTTTAGCATCACGCTCCGCAAATTCTTTTTGGCGAATCTGACTTCCGCAACGCCAAAGTCGGTCTGGAAAATAGCTTTTGAAGCTTTGATCTTTTCCGACAAGGTCGCTTTGATTTCTTCAAATAATACAGGGAAGCTTTCCAGGTTGTCCGTAATATCCTCCGATTCGATCGAACCGACTCTGGCCAGGTCGCTGATGACTGCTTTAAAATTGTTGACTGCTTTATGCATCATACCGGATAACTCCATGACTTCAGGATCCTGGGTGTCCAGTTTATCATTAAGGATCTCCAGCAACATTTCAATATTCAGGATCGGGGCATTCAAATCATGCGAGGCACCAAAAACAAAATTATTCAGGTCCGCGTTGATCCTTAGTAAGCTTTTATTGCTGATATCCAGTTCGCCCAGTATTTTTTTTAATTCCGTGATATCGTAAAAACTGATGATGGCGCCCTCTGCTTTTTTACGGTTTTTCTTCAGGTAGGGCATCGTCATCACCTGGTAGACTCTGCCGTCGGTCGCCTCTGCTTCCCGGGTAACCGGCTCTTCGTCCTGAATGACCTTCCTGATATCTTCGATCAGGGTCTCGAATTTGATATTAGTGGTGATATTGCTGAGCGGCCGGCCAATGTCGCCTTCGCGGATGTTGATATGCTTGACAGCACCGGGTGAATATCTTTTAAGCAGCAGGTCGCGGTCCACGAATAACTGGCCGTTGATATTGCTGCGAAAGTAATTGTTCAGGTCATCATTCAGGTCGGTCAGTTCGTCAATGGTGAGCTGGTGATCCTTGTTGACTGTTTGCAGTTCCTCGTTAACCGACTGTAGCTCCTCATTGGAACTTTGCATCTCTTCATTGGCAGACTGCATCTCTTCATTGGCAGATTGGAGTTCTTCAGTAAAAGACTGCATATTCTCGTTCGAGGCGTCGATCTGTGTCCGGGCGATAGAAAGACTGTGCTTTAATTGCGCCACTTCCTGCTCCAGGCTGATCACATGCTCCCGGGTTACCTCATTAATATCCGTAGCGTGAATGACGTTCTTACCCGCGGCTGTGGCAATGCGTTCAGTGAACAGCACCAGCAGCAATCTTTCCCCGGGCCAGGTGACCGTGAAGGGACTGAGCATAATGGTGACCGGCTTCTCTGCCAGGCTGAGCCCGTCAAGTATTACCTTTTCATTTGTTTTTAAGGCCTTATGCGCAGCTGCTTTGAAAATGACTGTAATCTCCTCCGGCAGCAGGTCGTTCAAATTATGATTAAAGTTGATATTCTTTAAATAGGGCTTGGTATTACCGAAAGACTGCACTACCGAGAGGTGTTCATCGGTACAGACACCGTTGAACGCGGCCTCTTTTAACAACGCGGATTCTATCTGACCGATAAGCTCATTTTTTGAGACCGGTGCGCTTTCCTTTTTGCTCACCGCCAGTGTGGTCGCCCGGAGTTCACCGATCTGGTGGGAGGCAAAAGCATCAAAACGGATCGAACGGCCGCTTTGATTGCTTTTCAGGATATTCCACTTGCTGCTAATCTCGTTAAAGCCGGCTTTGATGGCAGCGGCGCTCTCGCTTGGCCCCAGCACCAGGTAGCCCCCCTTTTTTAACCCGAAATGCAGCATGGCAAACACCTTTTGCTGCAGGGCCGCATTGAGATAAATCAGCAAGTTACGGCAACTGATCAGGTCGATATTACAATAGGGCGGATTTTTGGTCAGGTCGTGCTGGGCGAAGATCAGCATCTTCCGGACCTCGTGTTTGACTTTATAACCGCCATCTTCCTTGGTAAAAAATTGCTGCAGCCTTTCCTTGGACACCGTTTTGCTGATGTTTTCGGGATAAACGCCTTTTGCGGCAATGTCGAGTGCAGCTTTACTGATATCCGAGGCGAAGATCTTAACCTCGATATTTTTGGGATGAATGGCCAGATACTCCCTGATCAGCATAGCCAGAGAGTAGGCTTCTTCGCCGGTAGCGCAGCCTGCTATCCAAACTTTGAGTACCGCTGTATGGTTATGCTTAATCATATCCGGAATGACGGTTTCTTCGATGATCTTAAACGCCTCCGGGTCTCTAAAAAAGGAGGTGACGCTGATCAGGAAATCAGCAGCAAGCAGGGTGATCTCGGCGTCGTTTCCTTTCACGAATTGGTAATATTTATCAACTGTATTCAGGTTATGGCTTACCATCCGCCGTTTGATACGCCGGATGATTGTTGGTCGTTTATAATCGGTGAAATCGAGTGGTAATTTACCTTTGATCAGCGCTAGTATCCTGCCGAGCTCTTCCTCGCTGATCTGCTCGGAAGGCTGATCAGTCAACAGTTCCAGGATACCGTCTTTGACATAGTCCTCAATGACCTGAGGCATGGCCTCCGGAGAAAGCACCCGGTCCGCGCAGGCTGTCGCGATGGCAGCCTCGGGCATCCCTTTAAAGTTAGCCGTAGCAGGGTCCTGCACCATCACGATTCCACCGGCCTGTTTGATGGCCTCAATACCTCTGGAACCGTCATCTCCGGTACCGGATAAAATGATCCCGATGGCTTTGCTACCGCGCTCTTCAGCCAGTGAGCTAAAAAAATAGTCGATAGTCATATGCGGGCGGGGTTGCTCCTTTTTATCGGAGAGGATCAGCCGGCCGTTCTTCACGGCCATGAACTTGGTGCTCGGGATCAGGTAAACGGTATTGGACCTGATATCGACATTTTCAATTGCTTCAACCACCTGCAGTTTGCTGTGCTGGGCGAGGATCTGCGCCATCTGGCTTTTAAAATCTGCTGAAAGGTGCTGGATCAGGATATAAGAAACAGAATCCAGCGGCGTATAATCAAAAAATGCGGCTATGGCTTCCAGCCCGCCGGCGGATGCGCCGATGGCGATGATGTACTGTTGATCGACAATTTTAGCCATGGCTGACAAGGTTTACGTTGAGTAGATAAATAGAGAAGCAGCAAACCAGCCTATTGTTTCATTTAATTTATTTATTTTCAGTTAATTACGATCCGAGGGGTCACCGGCAGGGTGATCGTGAAAGTCGTGCCTACCTGCACCTGGCTTTTGAACCGTACCTTTCCATTCATGAGTGCGATATAACGGGTGACGATGTTTAAGCCCAGTCCGGTACCGGGAATATTGCCGGTGTTGTGCGCGCGGAAGAAGGCCTCAAATAGGTGCTTTTGGTCCGCTTTAGGTATGCCGATACCATTATCGCTGATGATAATGATCAGTTCACTGGCGGTGATCCGGGTACCGAATTCGATCAGGGAATCAGGGCCGGAATATTTGATCGCGTTGCTGATCAGGTTGATGATGCAGTTTTTGAGCAGGGATGGATTCAGGGTGACCAGCTGGCCGCGCCCGGAATGGCGGTACCTGATCTGCTGCTCCTGTTTCGCCAGTGACTGCATGTCTTCGGTAATGTCGGTGGCAAATCTGACTATATCGAATTCGCTGAGCATTGGATTGATCCTGCCGGTTTCCAGCAGTTCAAGGGACAAAAAATCATTTAAGATGCCGGTGAGGTTTTTCGCTGCGTTTTTGATCGTAACGGTGTACTTTTTGATCAGCGGGTGGTCCAGCTCCAGGCCGATCCGGCCGATCAGTTCGGCGGAAAGCTGAATAGCGGTCAACGGGGTCTTGAATTCATGTGAGGCCATCGATACAAAGCGGCTTTTCATCACGTTCAGCTGTTTTTCCTTTTCCAGCAACTGGCTGACCTGCTCGCGGCTCAGTTCGATCGCTGCGATAGATTCGGTCAGGCCTTTATTGCTGGTATCCAGGGCGGCTAATAGTTTCTTGAGTTCGGTAATATCATAAAAACTGATAATAGCGCCGTCCGCCAGATCGGTATTCTGGCGAATATAAGGCATGGTCATGACCTGGTATATTTTACCATCCGAAGACTCTGCTTCCCGGGTGACGGTCTTCCCGTCCAGCATCACCTTTTGAATATCGGCCACCAGCGTTTCAAATTTGATATTAGTCGAGATATGCGTCAGGGGCCTGCCAATATCACTCTCCCGGAGATTGATGTGTTTAAGAGCGCCGGGAGAATATCTTTTGAGCAGCAGGTCATGATCTACGAATAATTGCCCGTTGGTATTGCTCCGGAAATAATTATTAAGGTCATCATTGGATTCCGTCAGTTCGGCATTGGTTTGCTGCTGCTGGCGATTGACCGTTTGTAGCTCCTCGTTAACCGATTGCAGTTCCTCATTAGCGCTCTGCATTTCTTCATTGGCCGACTGCAGTTCTTCGTTAAAGGACTGGACATTTTCATTGGAGGAATCGATCAGTTCATACGCGTCAGCCAGTTGATCTTTCATGGCCGCCAGTTCCCGTTCCAAGCTGGCCAAGTGCTGCCGGGCTAATTGCGGCATGGATCCCGGCTTTATTAGCCATTTGTTCTTCGATTTTTTTTGAAGCGTGCTGAATAGCATCAGCAATTGCCTGCTGCCGCTACCAGCTACAAATGAACTGATGGTAATATTAACGGTGCGTTCGCCAATAATCAATTCGCTTAATGTAAACGGTTCATTGAATTCAAGTACCTTACGCGCGACTGCTTTTACGATTACCGCCACCTCGTCAGGTAAGAGTTCACAGAGGTCAAAAATAAAATTCTCTGCTTTCAGGTAGGCGGTTGTGTCCCCGAACGCCTTGACTACGGTCAGCTGCTCATCAGTGCAGACGCCATGCAGTCCTGCAGCTTCAAGGACAGCTACCTGCGCATCATAACCCTCCAACACACTTAACACCAAACTAGCTGGTCTTTTACGTTCTCGCACCTTTGCCGGGTTTAATGGCGAACACCGCCGGATAGTCGATCAAATGTAATCAAATACATCCGTCTATAATTATTTAAATTTAGCATTATCTCAACGAATCATATCCCGTGCATACTTAGGAAATATTGACCGCTGCAGCACGCCAGCAGCACAGAACACCGCGTATTTTTAGTCCTTTTTTAAGAATATTGTCGATTGCACGGAATAACCCGCCCTCTGCATGAAACCAACCGATCAAAAAACGGTTATCCATGTATGCAGTATTTTAAAGAAACCAATGCTTTCCTGGCTAACTCTTCTTTCTTTTATACCATCGCTATTGGCATGGACAGCCGTTATTCCTATGTCAGTGATAACTACAATCATAATTTTGACTTATTAAAAGAGTCATTGCTGGGTAAACATTTCTCTGTAACGTTGCACCCTGACGACATCGCAATTTGTGTTGAAGCTGGCGGTAGGTGTTTTGAAAATCCCGGTCAGCTTATTGCTGCTACGCTTCGCAAACATGATGGGAAAGGCGGGTTTGTGACGACTCAGTGGGAGATGAAGGCAATTTTCAATGAGCGAAATGAGCCAGAAGGGTTTTTTTGTATCGGTTATAATATAACTGAACTGGCATCAGCTAAAACTGAAATTGAATCCCAAAAAACACAGCTTTCTGAAATTAGCTTTATTCAGTCGCATGGGGTGAGGAAACCATTGGCTAATATTATCGGGCTTTCCGATCTGCTGTCGTCAATGCCGGTGGAACCGCAAGTCAGGCAGCTCCACGAGTTGCTGCTCAACAGTGCGAGGGAATTGGATACCGTAATTATGGAAATTACAGCTAAAGCGGAATAGTATCTGAAACAAATATCAGCGCACAGCAACGGCTGCCGCGAGCTTTAAATGCGTTAGTTTGGCGATGCTATGCGGTTCAGACTGACGGAAATTCAATTCTAAAACTTGCGCCTGTATTAAGACTGCTTTCTACAGTTATGCTTCCACCTAACATCTCTACTTGTGATTTGACCATAAACAGCCCCATGCCTTTCCCCGGCATATCCAAATGAAAACGTTGATATAAACCAAAAATCTGTGCTTTGTTTTTCTCTAGGTTAAGGCCTAAGCCGTTGTCCGTAAACGATAGAATGGTCTTGTCATTTAACAACTCGCTCTTAATCTCCATGCGGCCTATAATGTCTTTCTTCCGGTATTTCAGGCTATTGGAGATCAGATTGTAGAAAACACTATATAGGTAAGCTTTTACTGTAAACAACTTATTAGTTGATGAAAAATCATAAAGAATATTGAACTCATTAGCTATTAGTAAATCACCCATGTTCGATTTTATATCATCCACCAAATCAGAAAAATATATAATTTCTTTTAGTTGATTGCCAGCCTTGAGCTCCAAAATATGGTTCAGATCCTGAATAATATGATCTAAACTCACGGCGGATTGATATACAGCCCGGTTATAAACGATTCTATCTTCGCCTGTCAACTCCAGATCCTCCAAAGCGTTTGCTGCGCCAATAATATTAGCTACCGGGGCTCTCAGATTGTGTGAGACGATATAACCAAACTGTTCCAGCTCTGCATTCCGGCGTGACATTTCGCCAATGATTGCCTCCCGTTCTACCACTGCCTGTTTTCTTTTAGTAATATCCCAATTGATGCCGATCATCCGGACAGGTACGCCTTTATCATCCCATTCAACCGTGCCCGTTGCCCGGATGGTATGAATGACATCCCTTTCACCCATCACCCGGAATTCAGTATCATATTTTTTCTCACCCTTCAATGCTGATTGTATTTCTGCGTTGATCTGTTCCTTATCTTCCGGATGCAACCTTGCGGTCCAGGCTTCATAAACCGATTCAAATTCTTTATCGTTAATATGGTAGAGTTGGAACATCCCTTCGTCCCAATGCAATTTATCGTTGACGACATCCCAGTCCCAAATACCGAGGTCGGCGCTCTTCGTCGCCAGTTGCAGGCGGTAGTTCAAGCTTTTAAGTTCCTCGTTGACTTTGGCCCGTTCAGCGGTTTGTTCACGTACCAATCGAAATTTTTCGATTACATTGGCCACCGCTGAAGGTAACCGGGATAACCGGTCTTTGATAATATAATCATGTGCGCCTTCTTTCATGATCTTTACCGCGAATTCATCTGTCATCGTAGAGGTGATCAGGATAAATGGAATGTTTACACCGGAAGATTGGATCATTTTTAAAGCCTCATGCGAGCTGAAGTTCGGGAGTGAGTGGTCGGACAGGATAATGTCAGCCGGATAAGTCTCAAGCGCCCGCTGAAAGTTTACTTTATCACGCACGACCATCATTTCGTGCACGATCTGTCCTTTGACAAGTTCCCGTTTGATTAACTCCGCATCGAGGGAAGAATCTTCTAATAGCAAGATGTTGATCTGGTTTTTCATTTTTGTTTAATTAAGTGGAGGATGATTGTGTGATAGCCAGTACATGCCCAGATCGCTAACGATCTTCTGGAAACTTTCAAAATCAACTGGTTTGACGATATAGCTGTTAGCGCCAAGCACATAAGCCCGCTCCACATCCGGATTTTCCTTGGAAGATGTCAGCACCACTACCGGGATCTTTTTGGTGAGCTTGTCCGTGGTCAGCTTTTCCAGGACTTCCAGCCCGCTTACCTTCGGCATTTTCAGGTCCAATAGGATCAACTTTGGCTTGTTATCGACATTCCGGCCGGTATAAACACCGGTACCAAAAAGGAAGTCAAGCACTACTGCACCATTTTTCAAATGGACGATCTTTATACCGGCATTGTTTTTACGCAGGGCACGAATGGTTAATTCAGCGTCATGCGAATTGTCTTCCACTAACAAGACATCTATTTGTTCATTTTCCATTTTTTTATTTTTTTAGGTCGGTTTTCGGCAGGCTGAAATGAAATGTCGCCCCTTTATTAATTTCAGCGGTAGCCCATATTTTTCCACCGTTCTTTTTGATGATCCGGTGGACCAGCGCCAGTCCTACACCCGTACCTTCAAATTCTTCCGTGTCGTGTAAGCGTTGAAATACCCCGAATAGTTTATGCGCATACTGCATATCGAAGCCTACACCATTGTCGGAGATCGAATAGATAGTTTCTGTAGGATTTGGCACACAACTGATCTCGATAACCGGGTCAGGGGCATAAACGGAATATTTGATCGCGTTGGAGATCAGGTTAAGCCATACCTGGCAGATCAGCGCATGGTCAGCAAGTGCTGGGGAAAGTTCCTGAATGGTAATGGTTGCGTTATGTGCGGTCAATACGGTCAATTCTTTTACTGCATTTTCGACCACTGTGTTCATGTCGACATTTGTTTTAAACACGCCGTTCCGCCCCAGCCTGGAAAAGGTGAGCAGGTCATCGATCAGTACACCCATCTTTTTTGCGCTGTCCTGAACAATCGCAAGCAGTCGCTTACCTTCATCGTCGAAGACGTTTTGATATTCCTCTTGTAGAATAATAGCATAGCCGTTCACGATGCGTAAGGGTGCGCGGAGGTCATGCGATACCGAATAGGAAAATGCTTCCAATTCCTGATTGGCGGCCTCCAGTTCTTCGGTTCGTTCAATGACCTTTTGTTCCAGCGCTTCATTTAATTTCCGGATGTCCTCCTCGTTCAGTTTTCGGATATTGTCCTCAGCTATTTTCAGGTCCCGGTTGGCAATACTTAATTCAACTGCTCTTTTTTCTTTCTCCTGGTTTTGGAATATCAACTCCGCATTAGCGATAATCAATTCGGCAGCCCTTTTTTCCTTTTCCTGGTTCTGGAATACCAGTTCTGCATTAGCGATGATCAGCTCAGCAGCACGCTTTTCCTTTTCGCGATTTTGAAAATCAAGTTCAATATTGGCAACAATGAGCTCAGCCGCCCGCTTTTCTTTCTCTATATTTTGAAAGGCGAGTTCCTTATTCGCCAAAATGAGTTCGGCGGCGCTGAGCTGTTCCGGCATGTCGGCGAGCGGCACTGATTTAGGTTTTACTGCATCCATGGACTGGCTAAGTAAGTAAGGTTACATTAAATAATTATGCTTTTAATGAAAGAATGCCGATTGCATAGTAGGCGGCATTTTTAGAGCGAAAGTTTAAAAAGAATGGGGACCGGATATGTACCCCTACCCCCCAGGAAGTGATGTAAGATACACTAATTATTCCTACAACTTTCAACATGGAACGATTTCTTTATGAGTAACAGATCGCCAGGTAAACTTATTACCCACAACTCTAAGTTGGATTTATATTTCAACTTCGCTATGACAAATTGCAAATCTTGTATTATGCCGTTTGTCCGAGGAAATGAAAGAACGCTTTTGTAAAGCAATAAGCCTGGGTTTTAATATCAGCCAGCTGGAGTGACTTTATACCCGGCTAAATTGATGTGTTTTACTACCGCTACTTGCGACCGCAGGCCTCCTGGTCCGCGTTTGCGCGCTTCAATTACTAATTAGGAGGCTTATAATCGACCGCGCTGGTTTTGTTGGTGATATTGCGGATGACCTCATCCAGTTCGATAATCGATAATTTAATATACTCTTTGATTTGTTCCAACTCTAAGGGATTCGGATCGATCTCATCCAGAAAGGGCATCAGTCCCATGAGGCGCGCCAACGGCGCCCGGATCACATGCGACTGCATCCAGGAGATTTCTTTTAATTTCTCATTTTGTAATTCTATCGCCTTGATATAATTGACCCGGTCAGTAATGTCGCTTGCAATAATAACACGTGCTTTTTTGCCTTTAAACTCGATATCATTGCTCTGAATTTCAACCAATATTTTTTCGCCGTTCTTTTTGTGATGCGTAACTGTACCTTGCATCGTAAATTGATGCTGCAACCGGTGCCGCTCTAAAATACTTATCAGCAACGGCATATCTTCAGCCGGACGAATATCTTTAATGGTCATATTCATAAACTCTTCACGGCTATAACCATAATGGTCAATGGCCGCTTTATTGATATCCAGAAATCTCAGCGTTTCGACATCAAAAACCCATTTTGGTAAGGGGCTGAGTTGAAATAGTTCGCTGTATTTTTTTTCAGAGGCCTCCAGCAGTTGTTGCGTGCATTTCCGCTCCGTAATATCTTTAAAGTAAACAGAAAGGCCGTTGCCTGACGGATAAGCGCTGATTTCATACCATTTATCTAATGGTGAATAATAATCTTCGAAATGCGCCGGCAAATTCGATTCAAGTACGTGATGGTACTGCTTAAATGATTCCGAACTGGTCGAGTCGGAAAAAACTGACCATAAATTCCGATCTATCATTTCCTCTCTCGATTTTCCCAGCACCTGTTCGGCCATCTTATTCCAGTAATTGACCGTCCAATGCTTATCGACTGCGAAAAAAGCGTCGCCTATGCTTTCAAGAATGGTGTTCTTTTCGAGCAATACTTCTCTCGCTTTGATCTGCGCTTTTACCCGCACATCAACATCCTGGAAACTGCCGTATATCCTGGTACAATTATTTCCAACAAACTCGGGTTCCCCAACAACACGAACCCACTTCTTATTATGTTTTGCGGATAGGATCAGCAGTTCAAAATCGAATGACGTTCCATTTTCCATCGCCGAGGTAATTTGCGCGGTAACATAATCGCGGTCATCGTCGCGATCGTAAAAAGCGATTCCACTTTGCAGGTCCGGTTCAAAGTTCGCATTCACTTCGTGAATTTCCCGGGTGACCTTTGACCAATAAAGGGTGTTCTTGATCAGATCGATCTCCCAGCCACCGATCTTTGCCAGATCAGTTACCTTATTGAGGAGCGTTTCCAGGCTTTTTTTATCGCTGATGTCTTTACCGACACAAAAGATCAACCCTTCTTCGGTACCGCTGGTCGCTGTCCAGGAGATCCATTTGTTTTTGCCGGATTTGGTAACAAAACGGTTTTCAAAATAAACTGTCCGTGGCGAATTTATAAAGCTTTGTGTTCGAACTTTGCTTTCAGCAAGTTCGTCCGGATGCACCAAAGCATTCATCGGCATCGATAATAGTTCGTCCCGGGTATATTCCAGCAATACGCACATGGCCTGATTTACCTTTTTAAAATAGCGGTCGGTGCCCACGATGGCGATGATATCAGGCGCGAAATTGAATACCTGGTCAAGGTCCTGTTCCAGTTGTTTACGTTTGATCGCCGCACCAAAATGAGTGCTAAATGATTCAAAAAGCGCGGACAGGCTATCAATTGCTTGTTCATCAATATTCCTACCCAGTACCAAGACACCGATCACAATATTCTCAGAAATCAGCGGTATGCCCCAGGATTTTTCGCCAGCCGCTATCGTTCCGCTGGCCCAGGCTGCACCCGGCAGGCCTTCTCCTTTAGCAAAGTTTTGCTTTCCGTCCGTGCCTCCGGGAAGCTGTGCTGCCAGGCTGACCCTGTTTTTATCGGCCCCGATCAGCCAGACTTCAGCCGATTTAAAATCACCATGAGCTACTAGGCTATTCAGCATTTTTTCGAGCAACAGGTTCAGCGGGAGCGGTTCATTAAAAATGCTGTTGATCCCTGATAAGAGTAACTTTTCCAGTTCTTCATTTTTGCGTACCGTTACGTCGCGGTCAATGGATATCCAATGCGTATACCAGCCTTTTTCATCGGCAACAGGATTAAGTGTGAAATTGATCCAGAATTCTTCACCGCTCTTTTTGTAATTGATCAACGTCACTTCGCAGGGCTCCCAGCGGCGTATATGTTCACTAAGTCGTTCAAGCTCCTCCCTGTCGGTTTTAGGACCTTGTAAAATGCGGGGAGTTTTACCTATCACTTCAGCTGCCGAATATCCGGTCATTTTAGTGAACGCTTCGTTGACATATAAGATCTGCGGTCCGGGCTCGTCGAAAGGTTCAGCTTCTGTGATCATGACCGCATCCATGGTATTGGTAATCACCGATTCCAGTAGTTTTAAATGGTGTTGCTCCTTTTTCTGCCGGGTAATATCACGGATAAATACGGAAACGCCTCCCGCAGACGGATAAATACGATTTTCCTGCCAAAGCCTTAAGGGGGCGTAGAAGTCTTCATTACAAACGTATTTTTTCTCAGTGAAGGCCGTCTGTATCGCTTGATAAGTGGCCGACCCTACTGCCTCAGGAAATAAAGTCCAAATGTGCTGGCCGATCAGCGAAGCTGCTGACCTTCCTAATAGTTTGCCCACTTGTGTATTTGCGTAAGTATAACATAGCTTTTCATCCAATGCGATAAAGCTGTCGGTCATTGTTTCCAGTAATTCGCTGATCTGCGTGGCTTGCTTTTTAAGTTCATCCTCCGTGACTCTTTGTGCTGTTACATCTCTGAAATTACAAACGATCGCCTGGATATCCGGTTCCTCCAACAGATTGCTATAGGTGTTTTCCAGCCAGATATAGCTGCCGCTGTAATGCATGCTCCGGAACGTACAGGTAAGCGAAAGTCCAGGAACCGATAAAACTTTTTCCATTACAACAATAACGGCCGCTTGATCATCGGGGTGTACGATCATAAGTGTAGCCATCAGCTTACGCTTTTCAGTAGACCAACCGGTTATTCGTTCAGCAGATGGACTGCGGTATATGATTTCAAAATTTTTGTCTAAAAGCGTGATGCCGGAGTAATTATTTTCGATGAGTTTACGAAAACGGGCATCGCTATGCATGAGCTTTTGTTTCATTATGATTTTATAAATACGCGATTTAATAAAATCCAAAAAATAAAGAAACTAAAGAGAGTTTGGTTACGGTTTGGTTATTCAAACATATCATTTAATTATAGGATTATCATATTTATTATTGGTCAACACTCATTATGCCCAGGATACGCGGAATCCCAAAAATACTTTAGCTCATATCGCATTTAGCTGGTACCGAAGATCCTCCGGTCCAGCATGTCGAGAACCAAGGATTTTATTATTTAAGCGAATCATTTGAATTTTTTTATGGTTTAATTAAAGCTTATCGTCTTGTTTAAAATTGATCATCCTCAAGCTTAAACATGGAAAAGGAAGAATTACAAAAGCTGTTCAATAAGTATCACGATGGCACCTGCACCGAGGAAGAAAAAGCCCTGCTGGAAGCCTGGTACCTGGATTACAATGAACATGACCTGGATATAACTCCGCGGAAAATAAAAGCAATAGGTCAACGGGTTTTCAGAGAGCTACCCGGCAATCACGGCACCTTCCTGAAAATCGGCGCACAGCTTGCTATCGCGGCCAGTATCCTCTGCATCCTATTCACCATCGCGGTAAAATTCTTGCCTCGGCCAACAACCCCCAACTTTGTAAAGCAAAAGGAAATTGGACCAGGGTCCAACATAGCCGTGCTTACGCTTTCCAACGGCCAAAAAATCAACCTAAACAAGGTAACAAATGGTCAAATCGCTCAACAAGCAGGGATACAAATTTATAAAACTGCAAATGGCCAGATTACCTATAAGTCTATAGCTAACGCTAACGACATAAGTACAGTTAATAATATTTCAACTCCAAAAGGGGGCCAATGGAAAATCACTTTGCCCGATGGCACCGACGTACTATTAAACTCTGCATCATCACTGCGTTACCCAACCAGTTTCAAAAATCAGAAAGACCGTATCGTAGAACTTAAAGGCGAGGGCTACTTTGAAGTAGCAAAAGACAAATCTCATCCATTTATTGTTAAAACAGCGCAGCAATCTGTTGAAGTTTTAGGAACACACTTTAACATCAACGCCTACGCCGATGAACCTGCGGTCAAAACTACATTAGCAGAAGGCCGTGTCAAAGTAACAGCTGCTAACGGCAAAGTACAACTACTGTCGCCCGGCCAACAATCACTATTAAAACAAGGCGAACTTAGCTGGATTACTGTTAATGTTGATGACGAACTCGCCTGGACAAAAGGCTCGTTTCACTTCAGCGACCAAAATATCGAAAGCATTATGCGCCAGCTTTCACGCTGGTATGATATTGACGTGCAGTACGAACCAAACGTTGACTACGGCGGCTTGCATGGCAGACTCTCCCGCAATAAAAATCTTAGCCAGGTGCTCAGTGGCCTGGAAGCAACCCAATCCGTTCATTTTAAAGTGGAAGGAAGGAGGATAACGGTAATGAGGTAGAAGTTCAGATCAGTTAGTTAATGACAAAGCCAGGAAGCTGAACGAGTCGGCGACCTGGCTTTAAAGCTGGCTAAAGTTAACCATAGTAAACTATTAATGAACCGCGAAGCGCCCCTCGCATCTTGGAAAATGAACAGGCGCGACGCATTAACCATGCTCCAAACAAATGTACAATTTTTACCCTAAAAAATTGGTGCAGCCGCCTGGCTGTGCCCCTAATATCCTGTTGATTATGAAGCTAACGACACTCATACTGGTCGCTGCCATTCTACAGGTGAGCGCCAGCACTTTTGCGCAAAAGATCACTTTATCGGAAAATAATACGCCTTTGAAAAAAGTATTTGAAAAAATCAGTGACCAAACGGGATATGATTTTATCATCTCATCTGAGAATTTAAATCTATCGAAGTCGGTTAATATCAATCTTCAAAATGAAGAACTAAAGCCTGCACTTAATAGCATTTTCGCTAATCAGCCGCTATCTTTTATTATACAGGAGAAGATTGTTGTTGTATCAAAAAAAGAAATAGTTAAAAAATCAAGTAAAAATCCAATTTATTTAACAATCAATGGTCAAGTGACTGATACAACTGGCGTTTCCTTGCCAGGGGCAACGGTTAAAATCAAACACTCAAACACTGTAATCATAACGAACTCTGAAGGTAAATTTACTATAGAAGCAAATGATGGCGATTTGATAGAAGTTTCATTTGTAGGCTTTCAGCCTTATTCTTTTTTTGTACGGCAAGATTTATTGTACAAAAAAATTATACTACACGCTTTGCCATCCAAATTGAATGAGGTTCAAGTAATTGGGTATGGCACAGTGAGCAAACGGCTAAACACCGGTGCCGTGTCATCAATCAGTGCGACAGATATTGAAAAACAGCCAGTTACAAATATACTTTCTACGTTATCGGGTAGGATGCCTGGCGTATTTGTACAAACTACCAACGGATTGCCAGGAGGAAATATAAATATACAAATTAGGGGAAAAGGATCAATACAGGCCGGAACTGATCCATTATATATCATAGACGGGGTTCCGTTCGCCTCATCTGTAGTACCGTCTAATGATGCAATCGCAATTGGATCACTTAACGGTGTAATAAGTCCATTTAATAGTATTAATCCATCAGACATCGAATCAATTAGCGTTTTGAAGGATGCTGATGCTACCGCGATTTATGGCAGCCGGGGAACTAATGGTGTTGTTTTAATTACAACAAAAAAAGGAAAAGCAGGAACCACCAAGTTTGATGTCAATATTTCACAGGGAATCACCAAAATTGCCAACGAACCGGCTCTGCTTAATTTACAGCAATTTTTGCAAATCAGGAGAGAAGCTTTTAAAAATGATGGAATAACACCAACTACGGCCAATGCACCAGAGCTTTTACTATGGGACACAACCAAATATACTAATTGGCCAAAATCCCTTTTTGGCGGAACCGGCCATAGTACCAATTTGCAGGCCAATATATCTGGCGGAAACGAAAATACTAATTTTAATGTGAGTGGAAATTACCATAGGGAATCAACTGTACTGCCCGGGGATAATCTTTATCAGCGTGGAGGTTTATATATGAACCTTCAACATACTTCCCCAAATAAGAAATTCTCTATGTTAATATCCGGTTCATACAATTCCGACAATAATAACTCCACAAATTTTGTAACCAGCGTTTCAACCGCAATTATTTTACCGCCTGACTACCCAATTTACGATGCAGCGGGCAACTATAATTGGAACATCACAAATCCGGAAGCCATATTACAGGCGACCAGCAAATTTAAAACGGATAATCTTGCTGGCAACACGGTACTAAAGTATGTTATTCAACCGGGACTGGATGTTAAAGTCAGTGCGGGGTATAATAAAAATACAATTAATCAAACAGAAATATTTCCAACAGTTTCACTTTTCCCCAACAGCACGAATTACTCAAGGTTTGGGACTTATAGCGTTCAATCGGTTATTATCGAGCCACAGGTCAATTACAATAAAACCTTCGGGAAATCTACGATAGCCCTTCTTGCCGGCGCTACCTATCAGAACAGGACGGCGCCAGGACAAACAATTCAAGCTTCAAATTTCACCAGTCAATCTTTAATGGAGAATGTCGGGTCTGCTGCCACGGTAGTCAATTCCAATGTATACACACAATATAAATACGAATCTCTGTTTGGACGGGTAACTTATAATTGGCAAGATACCTACATCCTAAATGCTACTGTCAGGCGCGATGGGTCATCCCGGTTTGGGTCAGACCAGCAGTTTGGAACATTTGGTTCTGTTGGTGGGGCGTGGCTATTTACAAACGAAAACTGGATCAAACAGAACCTGATTTTTTTAAGTTTCGGCAAGTTGAGAGTCAGCTATGGCGTTACAGGGAATGACCAGATACCGGACTATCAGTATTTATCCACCTATGGAAGCAACCAGAGTTTAAATTATCAGACGTTTTCGGCTTTGACACCAACGAGAATTGCAAACTATAATTTTCATTGGGAAACAACAAAAAAACTGGAATTTGCGGTTGATCTTGGTTTTTTGCATGACCGGATTTTGTTAACTGTAGACAGGTATCAAAACAAAAGCGACGATCAGTTGGTCGCTTATGCCATACCTTCTATTACAGGGTTCACCACTTATCAGGCAAACCTTCCCGCGGTTGTGGAAAATACCGGATGGGAGTTTGAACTTAATACTAAAAATATCAGTACAAAAAATTTTAAATGGTCCACTTCATTTAACTTGACGCTGCCAAAAAACATTTTAAAGAGCTTTAATGATTTTTCAACATCAAGCTATGCGCAGACCTTACAAATCGGATACGATATCACCAGAATTTACGGATATCAACTTTTAGGAGTTGATCCAGCTACTGGCAAAGCCAGCTATGCAACACAACCCGGAAGCAGTTCTACAAGCCCGTATTTATTTAATACACTTGGCAAACAAACACCCGATTTTTATGGGGGAATAGGTAATAGTTTTAGTTATAAGCGTTGGCAATTAGATTTGTTTAGCCAATTCGCCAAACAGATGGCAAAGGGCGGACTCTTTACTTCCCCGGGATTAAAATATAATAACTATCTATTAACGCAAAACCGCTGGTCGCGTCCCGGAGATATTACCAATGTGCCAAAAGCTTCGACGATCAGTGACTTTTATTACACGGGCTCTTCAGCCAACTTTTTTAACACCTCTTATTTCCGCTTAAAAAATGCCGCTATCTCCTATTCTTTTTCACCGGAATGGTTAAAGAAGTTAACATTAAATAATTTAAAAGTGTATGCAGAAGGGCAAAACATATTTACCCTATGGGATAAAAATTCCGCGATTCTGGATCCTGAATCCGGCGCGCTCACCAGCGCAGTAAAAAATATCCCGCCAATGAGGACAATAATCGTTGGCTTACAAATTGGTCTTTAAAATATATACAAGATGAAAAAACTATTGACAATAATTTCAGTATTCGGCTTGACGATCTGTTTGTGGAGCACTTCCTGTAAGAAACTAATAGAAGTGGGAACACCCATTAACCAACTTACTACTGATAAGGTATTCGCAGATTCCACTTCGGCAGAAGCTGCCTTGGTCAGCAATTATGCCATTTTAAATGTTTACGCAGACAGTTACAACATAAATGCAAGTATTTATACAGATGAGTTAAGTTATACAGGATCAAGTCTGGATCTGATCGGGTTTCAGCAAAACAAAATTGCTCCAAATAATCCGCTTAATTTTAGCCCATGGAAATATTTTTATCAAGTTGCCTATAATGCTAATGATATAATTGAACAATTAGCCCAATCCAAACTCCCTTCGAGAACCAAAGCCACCTTTACTAATGAAGCTAAGTTTTTAAGGGCATACGCTTATTTCTATTTACTGAACCTATACGGGCATGTTCCATTGCTAACAACCACTAATGTCGATGTCAATAAAACTGCATCACAGGCTGCCCAGTTGGACATATATATCCAGATCATTAAAGATCTTACAGACGCAAAAAACGGCTTATCAGCGAGTTATAGAGGTTCGGGCAAAGTTCGTGCGAACAAATGGGCCGCCGCAGCGATGTTGGCAAAAGCATATCTTTTTAAAGGTGACTGGCAAAATGCAGAAGCGCAAGCCACCGAAGTCATTGGTTCAGGATTATATACTCCGTTACAAGCACCGGCTACTGTTTTTCTTGCCAATAGCCAGGAAACTATTTTGTCGGTTTATACAGTTGATGGTTCTATTTACAACGGATCAACATTTATTCCGAGTACCAATTCCGGAGTGCTTACCTACCCCGTTACAAATGATTTGTTAAACGCTTTTGAAACTGGCGACCTGCGTAAGACCAGTTGGTTTAGGTCTTATGTTTACCTCGGTATTACTTATACATACCCCTATAAATATCATAACCGGTCGGTAAATACAGGGGCACCTGAAAATTTGATTTTGCTGCGAGCGGGTGAGTTATATCTTATTCGTGCGGAAGCTTTAGCAAGGCAAAACAGTACCCTGCCTGCCGCTATTGCGGATATCAATGTGGTTAGACAGCGTGCGGGCTTAGCAACATTACCCACCACAATGGATCAAGCATCAATATTTAACGCAATAAATCATGAGCGTCAGGTGGAACTATTCACTGAAAATGGCAGCCGGTTTCTTTATTTAAAGAGTAGCGGCAAAATTGACCAGGTTTTATCCTCTGCTAAAACCGGATGGTCAAGCACGGCCTTCCTTTGGCCGATTCCCCAAAATGATATCACATATAATGTTAACCTGGTTCAAAATCCCGGTTATTAAACCGAAACTGCAGATAAGTAGTGGATGTACAATACCGCTGGCTTTGAAAGGCCAGCGGTTAATAATCTTCAAAAATGAAAAAAACAAAAAATTATGTTCTTATTATATTGGTTATGCTTTTTACTGGCTTTTGCCAGGCTCAAGAGCCAATAAAAGAATTGCAGATCGGTGGTAAATTACCTGATATGGTACTCGGTAAACTAATAGGTGCAAGGAATAAAAAAATCAAATTAGTTGAATTATACAAAAAAGGAGGATTGATCATTGACTTTTGGGCAACCTGGTGCAGCCCTTGTATTAAAGAATTATCAGTTGCTGATACACTGGCCAACAGGTATGGAAACCTGTCTGTATTAGCCGTCTCTCATGATGATTCTCTAAAAACAGAACATTTTCTTAATAGTCATCGAGAAATTAGCAAAAGTCATTTAATAATTACCTGTGACGATAAGTTGTTAAGTCAATACTTTAAACATAAAACTATTCCACATATGATATGGGTTGGCAAGGATGGCGTCATAAAGTTAATCGCAGGCGAAGAAGTATTTAATGAAAGAAATGTAAAAAATTTCCTTGATGAAGGACTTGTTACTGGCCATATTAAAAAAGATGATGTCAAATTTAATTGGTCAAAACCTTATCACGTGGAGGATTCGGTAATTGAATATAGATCGATTATTACCCATTTTAATGATTCTATATCAGGCGGCATGGTATGGCATGGACCGCGACAGTCAAGAATGATTAAACGCTTTTTTGCCTGGAATTGTGAAATTACCAGGCTTTACTGGGTAGCGTTCGTTAAGCAATTTAATATCATCCCAAATTGGAATTACATCGAATTGCATACCTCGGATAGTTCACGATTTTTTTATCCGGAGAATAATAAACTCCGGTTCGCAAGATCAAAATATTATGATTCAAAATTAACCTTTGACGAAAATCGCCGGCGTTGGATGTCTGATAACGTTTTTTGTTATGAATTACGGTTGCCAAGAGAAGTGCCGGACAGCCTGTTTAGCCAATATATGTTTGACGATCTTAATCGCTATTTTAATATTAATGGGAAAGTAGAATACCGAAACAGAACCTGTCCGATATTAACGCTTAATTCGAACTTTGACAGCTTGAATATAAAACGATTCATCCCGGAACCAGGATACGTTTTCAACGCAGCGAGGTCATTTCTATTAAATGGGAACAAGCTTTCAATAAAAGACAGGACCTTGCCACAAATAATCGCATACCTAGCTGACACCTTCTTTGAAACCGACACTTCAACTATTCCATTAATCAATGAAACGGGAATTAACTATCCATTAACAATGAGCATTGAACTGCCAACTAATGGCCAAATCACTCCACAATTGATATACCAAAAATTAGCTGAGCAAGGTCTTACATTTCGATTGTTGGAAAGACTTGTTCCGGTTCTAGTTCTCAATGATAGTAATGAATAATTAATTGAATGATTTTCAGAGTAATGTAAATAATAGCATGTAGTTTGTAGTACATGCTATTATTAATTAATTAGTGTTTAAATAATGTTACATCGTCCGCTTGTACTGGCGAATTTGGATCAAGAGTGCCGCTGGCACAGGTGATAGTTCCGCTGTTGCAACCATAGTTAGAAGTTGCGGTGGACACCGTTGCGTTGATCAACTGATCTGGTTGTCCAACATTCCAATCGTAAGTTGGATCAACTTCTTTTGGTGCAGCATGAATTTTTGAAACAAATGCACCTGATACCCCTAATACCAAAGCCAAGGCTACTAAGCCGGTTTTAAACTTTTTCATAATTTTTTAAATTAGTAGATCTTAATTTACCGTTCATTTTCAGGCAACGGACCACCTGCTTTACGCGCGTGAAAGTTCTTATGTCCTAGCATTTTGCAATGCCGGTTGTTTATTTTTTTTGATGAGGTAAATAGTCGTTATGGATAATAGTATGAAAAGCATATTAAACAATAAATGCTGTCCCCAACCCATTTTTGAAATGATTCCGCCACAAGTACAAGGCAAATGGCGACCGGTCAACATCATTCCTGATATATATAATTCAAAAGAAATTAAAAGCCCGATAGTTGCGTATAACGCTTTTAGTCGAGTTTGGTTAAACAGTAATGCCATTGCAATAAGAAGCTCTATAACTGGCATAACCACTCCCAAAACAGGTGCTAGGGTTATCATCAATGGTAATGGCGCAAGCCTCATCTGAAAAACGAACTTATCATAATCCAAAACCTTACTAACTCCGGTGTACGCGAATAGCAATACAATCAATGCGATACAAATTTCAATAGCGAATTCCTTTTTCATAGATAAGGTATAGCTTATTATTAATGCTTGATCAAAGTAACATCATTAAACAAGGCCCAAACAGTAGCAGTTAGGTTGTAGATTTTAATATGGTTGTAAGAATTTATTTGTGATTTTAAATTAAATAAAGCTATAATTAGCATTGGGGCAGATCGTTTCATCGTTAATTAAGCGTGCAATTCATCAATTTACAACACAACCCCTTACTCCCCATGGTTGTAGTGCTATCCCTCCATTGCTTCCTTACTATTTAATTCTTTAGCTAAAATTAATTCAATATCCCTTTTAATATAAAGATAGTTTGCCATAATCATATCACTATCAATCTGTCGCACGATCGGCAATTCCTTGTAAGTTGATTCTTCTTGCTTAATGGCCTGGTGGTCATTTATTATTTCGTTATGAAATACTTTCAGCGAAATTTTGTTATCCGGGTCATCAGCTATTAAGCCCACAAATTCACCGGATGATAATGTTGCAATCTTTGAAGCCGGCACCGCAAAATCCATCTGCGTAGATTTACTTACTGAAGTATCCTGACTATTAATAGTAATGCTATTACGTTCTTGCATGATCTTACCAAAACGTTCGCTCAATTGCTTGGCCGTATCGCCGGTCACCTGACCGGAAACAATATTGCCAACAATATTCATGATCACTTCTGCCTGTTCACGACCGTAGTCCTTTTTAAGCTGACTGTAGTCTTGTACTGCCAAAGTGGTAGCGACCTTGTTAGACCTTGCGGTAGCAATAAGGCTATCGATGTTGTTAAAATAGATCGTAGGGAACTCATCAAAGATCAAATTACACTTCACCTTGTTTTTCTGATTGACCAGCTTAATAGTGCGGGAGATATACAGACTTAGTACCGCGCCATAAACTTGTTGCTTCAAAGGATTATTACCCATACAGATAATCTTGGGTTCTAATGGGTTATTGAGGTCCAATGAAAAATCATTACCAGATAGGACATAATACAATGACGGTGAAACCAACCTGGCCATACTTATTTTTGCACTGGCAATCTGACCCTCCAACTGGTCATAAGCCTCATTCTGCCAGGCTGAAATAAAAGGATTGATCAAAACCTCGATTTCCGGCTCGGTCTTCAATAGCGCAAAAAGATATTTGTAATCCACCTGCGCCAATTCGATGGCATGAGGCAGCGTACAATATCTGCCATCCTCATACTTCTTCAAAAACCATATCAGCGCCGTAACAAAATTTATTGGTGACTCCACAAAGAAATCTCCTTGCTTTTTGATCCATTCGCGGTTTAACCCTAACATAAATGTCCTGGAAGATTCCATGGCATCAGTAATATCCCACATACTTGCAGGGTCAAGTGGGTTACACCGATGCGACCTGTTCAGGTCCTCAAAATTGATCACAAAGAATTTGGGCTTAACTTTATATGCATTACTGTAATTTAATAAGGTGTTATAAGCGATCTTGCTCAGGTCATCGTATTTGAAATCATAAAGGAACATGGTAAATCCTTTTTTAATATGTTGGGTAATGATATGACGAATAACAAAATAAGATTTACCCGCTCCTGGTGTACCCATAACCAATGAGCCTCTAAAAGGATTGATCACGTTGATCCAGCTATCACGCACTTTACCCTTTAAACGATACTTCGCCGGTAGGTTAATCGAGTATTCATTCTCTAGCTTGCGCTCTTCCTGGGGAAACGTTTCATTTTCGTGATTAAAAATATCCTTACCTAAATTGACATTAATGATCCGGTACATCATACTCACGCCTGTCAAAAAGAGAAGAAAACCAATAGTAGTAACTGTAATATAGACACCAGCAACAAGTAGATGTGAAGCCTGAAGCTTAAATAAGATGCCGCTAAAAAAATATAGTGCAAGCCCTACTAAGGAATAAGTGATAGCGATGGATAATTTAACCTGCTCATCCTTTTTTCCTTTGGTTCCCACCAATGAAATAATCAGAAAGCCAATCGCGACAGACTTTACCATCAACACACTTGTAAAGATTGGTAGCCGGTAGATATTTACCAATATTCGATCGACAATGGCATATGATATATGTAATTCGTTAAAAGCGCCATAGCAACTGAAATAGAAATGCAAGATCAGTACGACAATCCCTAAAAACCTGGTAAAGTCAATGATCTTTCTTAGCGCCTGTTCGTTTTCTCCTGTTTGCATGATTTCTAATTTTAAAGATTTAATTTCCTGCGTTTCTTCTTTTTCTTTGGGCCGAATTGACTTGGCATCCCCTGATTGGTTTCTAAGGGATTTATTAACTCATCCAGCAAGGTTCGGCCTGTAAAATGATGTATCGTTGAATCATTTCCCGACAACGGGTGTTCGTGCTTATCAAAAGCCCGGTCTGCAGCGGCTGATTCATTACCGGATATTTTGAATTGTAAGGCATCAGTAATAGCCGCCGCACTATAGGCTTTCCCCAGGTCACTGCCGTTAAATACAACCTTGTCCTGATGATCGATGTAGCTTAGCCCATAAATCCTTCCATCAGTATTTTGCCTGATCAATACAGTTACACCATTTTTTTTAAGATCATTTTTCAACTGTTCCAGCGAAGTCGCCTGAACCTTAGCTTTATCGATCTTACCTTTAAGCCGTTCTTTGAAGGGCTTTCGCAGATATTCATTAAGCTTGAACCGCCCTTCCAGCAATTTCAGGGTTGGCTTTTGGTAGATACTGCTCGCTTTAATTGGCACACCTGTTTTCTGTCCGTTTTGATCTATGATCCAATAATTTAAACCGCCATTTTTAAACATAATGGATTCCTTAGTACCTTTATCGGCAGTAACATTGTATTGGTTTAATACAGCGTTTAATTCATGTAAGCTGGTGTACTTATAAGATTTGACGACCTCATTGACGATATTAGTAATTGACCGCTTGGTATCCGACTTGCCATATTCAACAGCATTGATCTTAAGCGCTGCTGATTGTTCCACCGCCTTTGTTTTTTCGCTTGCTTTAACCAGTCCGAATTCAACTTCAATGGCTTTTCTTGCGGGTTCAGATTTTAATAGACCGATATTGTTCAAACTGATCCGAATGCCGTCAGCCTGGATATTGGTGGTGACAATATGAATATGCGGGTGCCCGGCATCAAAGTGCTTATAGATGAGATATGGTTGATATTCAAACCCTATCCTTTTCATGTAGTCGCCTGCAATATCAACCAGCTTTTCCGTCTCGATATTTTCATTGACATCGAAGTTTAATGACAAATGCAGTGTATTAGTTTTGGTCCGCAGATTTCTTTCAGCCAAATCCGTTAACCTGAAAAGCTTGTCAGAAAATGATAGCGATTTATCACTTTTAGTATAGCCATTTGTTGCGATCAGTTTAGCTTTTCCTGCCTTGACCTTATTTTCATTGTAGTTCAAAGCACCGATTAGGCTTTTCCCGCTCTTAATTTTTGCGACCATAAATCAGCGTATTTATTCATCCTTTCTTTGATCTGAGTGATGGACGGCTCCAGCTTCCCATTAATTATGGTCAGCAAATTCATCCATAACCGGGTGTCTGGGAACCCGTGCGCACTATTAATATTCTTCACTGCCTGGTTTAAATTATTCCCTACAAAATTCAGTTCGCGCCGGAGGATCGCCAATTCTTCCAGTATCTCATCCATCGACTTATCCCGGTGAAAGACCGTCACCGGCTCGCCTAAGATCATAGCCCTGCCGTACTCACTTAAATTTTGAAACGTGGTTTTTTTATACCGTTTATTGAGCGATTCCTCTTCGCTAGGCCTCAGCCTTATCTTTAGCCATTTGGAGCGATTTTGATTGTCTTCTTCCATGATAAATAGTTTTTACAAACCGACTTTGGAGCGTTTGGCAATGGCCCCGAAACGACTTCGGAGGAAAGGGCAAGATTCGTTTGTGGTACAAACGTACATCTTGCTAACTGCAAAAAGACAGCAGTTTGATCCCTTGTAATTGCCCTAATATCCATTACTTGTTATCGTCCTTAATTCCTTTTTCTTTCAAAAAACTTTGTAAGGCCAGTATGGTGATATCCTTCTGTGAAATATCATGCTGCGCGCCATAGGCCTTGATCTTTCTTTTAAGTCCTTTAGGTATCCAGTTGTTGAAACGGGCCTCTTCCTCAGCGGCTGTCGCCGTTGAAGCTTTCACCGGGAGTACCTGTTGTATAGGCGTCTGATGCGTTTCGTTTTTGATTTTACTGGCCAGATTGCCCAGCTTCTTTTTATAGTCATCCATGGCAGTTCCACTTAGTGAACATTTGTAGGAACTTACAAATGCAGCAATGAACATTTGGATATTCCTCTAAATGAACAAATGAATATTTAGAGCTTACTACAATTGCACATTTAAACAAACCTACATTTGTTCAATTGCAGGTTTATTCAAATGAACATTTGAACAAATGTTCATTGCTATATTTATACACTGATCAGATCAACGATCTCCTCGGCGAGAAAGGTGACCTCTTCGATAGCTTTTTGGTCTGTGCTTTTTAGGATGCCGGACGTCATCGACGACCTGGCCAAACTTACCCTGTCAAAAACACGGGTATTTAAAAGTGGTGTTCCCAGCGTACTGATCAATTCTACCACCTCTGCCGTAATACCCGACCTGGGCTTGATCATATTGAGAACGATACCTGCCTTCAGACGTTGATTTTGTGCCTGGGAAAATTTGATCAATGCCAACGTAGATTTAATAGCCATCACATCGAAGAACCCTGCCTTGGTAGGGACTAATACGTAATCGGAATAGCTAAACAGTTCATTTAAGCGATTGGATAAATAAGGAGGGGTATCCACAATAATCAGGTCATAATCTAAATTCGGTATCTCACTAATCTTATCAGGAGCCAGGATATCCAGTTCAGGGAAATCCTCCTTTAAATGAAAAATACTGCCCTGTAGATCTGAGTCTATAAGCGCAACTCTTAATTGGTCCTTAAAACATAATGCCAGGTTTAGTGCAAGGGTGCTTTTGCCGACGCCGCCTTTTTGATGCGCCAAGGTGATGATCTTTGCCATGATTCGTTTTTTAAAGTTCAAACTGTAGAAAAAGGTTATTTAGAAATTTTTTGATAGGTGGTATGTTTCTCCAGAATTTGCTCAACAGCTACCATATCATAAAAAACGACTCCACCAATCTTAGTAAACGGCAATGTGCCATTCGTCCTTAAATTGTGAAGTGTCCCTGTGGAGATATGCAGCAGCTCTTTTACTTCAAAGGATTTGAGCCACCGCTTCACAGGTTGAGTTGTATGAGTAGAGATCAAATTCCTGATTTCTGTGATCAGATCTTTCTTAAAATTGATCAGATCTTCAACAGTGGTCAATTGGTTAGCAAATACCGGCGATTGACGATTGTTCCGTTTAGCTTCATTTGTTTCCATAGTCAATTATTTTTTTACAAAGGTTGCCGTTATATGGATTCATATAGTCCGATATTGTCCGACTCGGACAGGATCTTTTTTTCAAAAAAGATTAATAGTATTCAGGAAAATGGGCAGAATTTTGTCGGAAGCAGGGGAATTTATTGAACTCTCAGGAGGCGGATTTTGCGTCCGAAACAGTCAATAATATTCAATAGGGTGCAAGTAAAAGTGCAAGAGGGTATTACCTTGGTATTACCTGAAACAAAAAAGCCACTTACTTTATTTGTAAGTGGCTGATTATCAGGTGGAGAATATCGGAGTCGAACCGATGACCTCTTGCATGCCATGCAAGCGCTCTAGCCATCTGAGCTAATCCCCCTGGTTAAGTTCTGAGTTCAAAGTCTTGAATTCTGAGTCTTTTTACTTTTGACTTTAAACTTTTGACTTTAACAACTCCCCATCGGGATGGCAAAAGTATAAAAAAGTTCAGCAAACACAAATTTTACTTTAAATAGAATTAAATAAAATATTGGGCCTGTATTTTCGCGGCTTACAAAATCTTGTAAAAAAGTAAAGCCCCTGATGGGCAGGGGCCTTTACTAACCAATTATAAACCTAAATTATGAGAAGACGTTTTAATATGTATTTTTTAATACGGTGTAAAAGTAACACTTTGTTTTGATATCTGTTAAATTATTTTCATTTTTTTTCAAAAAAGATTGTCATAATTATATCAAAAAACATTTACCGTTCAAAAAACTACTTTTTTTACCCATCATTGCGATGCGATAGTACAAAAGTAGGTATTATTTATTATTAATACCTTAATAATTCCTTAATGTTTTGAATTTTTTACAAAAGCAATTAAATAATCATCAACAAAAGCACATATAACTCTTAAAATCAACACTATTTTATAAAAACAGAACACTTTAGTCAGTTAAATCATCTTAAAAATTATCTTTTACGCCACTATATTCCATAATGAATCAAAAATTAACTCAAAAACCACACTTAACTTCACTCATTTTATGGATAATGACCATAACTACCGGTTTCGTAGTGGCAAACATCTATTACAACCAACCATTACTGGGCGATATTGCCCTATCTTACCATATAAATAGCGCAAAAGCGGGCCAGGTTGCAGTTTTTACGCAAATCGGGTACGCAATTGGGCTGCTTTTCATCGTTCCGCTGGGCGATATGTTTGAAAGGCGACGATTAATGCTGATCGATCTGGTTTTTGTGATCACATCCTTAATTATCGCAGCATCGGCACCCAATATTAATGTGCTGTTGGTATCAAGTTTATTTGTCGGCATTACATCGGTCATCCCACAGTTATTAATCCCCATGGCCGCGCACCTGGCCGAACCGCACGAGCGCGGTAAAAAAATCGGCTTTATTATGAGTGGTTTATTGGTCGGCATCCTGGCATCGCGCACTATCAGTGGTTTCGTTGGTCAGCATTTGGGCTGGAGGGCCATGTTTTATATTGCCGCAGGCATGATGGTGGTGATTTGGCTGCTGGTTTATTTCCAGCTCCCCAAAGTTGAAGCCGATTACAGCGGGAAATATAAAGACCTGATGAAATCTCTAACCCATCTGATTAAACAGGAACCGGTATTACGTTTAGCCTCTTTACGCGGCGCCTTATGCTTTGCCTGCTTCAGCGCGTTTTGGACTACCCTTGTCTTTCTCCTCAAAAGCAACTTCAATTTAGGGGCGGATGTGGCCGGCGCGTTCGGTTTGCTGGGTGTATTAGGCGCAGTGGCCGCGGGTTATATGGGTCGGTTGACGGACAAGATGGATTCTTTCAAACTCTCTGCCTTTACTATTATATTAATCATCGTTTCGTTTGTGCTATTCCTGTTATCCGGCAGCAGCCTTATTATATTAGGCATAGGGGTGATATTGATGGATGTTGGCGTACAAGCTACCCACATCGGCAATCAAGCTATTATATTTTCGCTGAACCCGTCGGCCCGCAACCGCATCAATACCGTTTATATGACTACCTATTTCGTCGGCGGCTCTACCGGGACCTTCCTGGCTACCCTGGCCTGGGATAAATACCAGTGGACCGGCGTATGTGTTATCGGCATCACGCTATCAACCCTAGCGCTGGCGGTGCATTTACTAAGCCGTAAAACTATGCAGGCGCATCACCAGGCTGTACGGTAAATTGACTATTCCACAAAACAGAGTGTAGCTTTTATTGTAACCTGTTTGTCATCCAAATTATACAAAACAGCCTTCGCGGGCTGTTTTTTTGTTTTACGCGACTTATAAATGACAATATTTTCGCCGTTGATCAATTTTTGGCACTGATTTGGAATATAACTTATCACAACCGATAAATAATTGAACAATGATAGTCGCTAACCAAACAGATCCCGAAGAAGAAAAAGAATGGGAAGATCCGATTCACCCGAAAGAGGCTTCGGATGCGCGTGACAAGGAGCAGTTAGAGCGACAATACGAGGAGGCGAAACGCCGCAAAGACAACCTCACTGAAACAGATCATATCGACAAAGAAAAAAAGAATTAGTTAATATAACATATCAACGAAAAAACATTTACAACCATGAAAACAGCTACTACATCAACCATAAACAACCTGCTTAACCGTTTCGATAAAGAATTACGCAAGATTCTGTTAAGCGATCTTTCTGCCACCCGCGGCAAAGCCAATTTGGTAAACGCCGTTCAACATAAACTAAACAACAGCTTAAAAGCAGCCTAATTAAACATACATCAACAAAAACTATTAACACATCTACCTATGAAAACTGCCAACAGAAAACCAGCACCAAGCAAATTAGTTGCAAAATTCGATAATGAGTTAATGAACATACTGATGGAAGACCTGAAGGCTTTCCGCGCTAAAAACCCGGCTATACGTAAGGCTACCGAGCAACAACTGCTTGCAGCCTGATCTACATACATCTACCTGTAAAATTCTACTTACTACTATCTACAGAAAAATTGACAAGGCCTGCTGTTGAAGCGGGCTTTGTTGTTTTACCGCGTTTTTTAACCACAAAGAGCACCGAGACTTGCATGGGTGGCTAACACAGAGAACACAAAGCTAATCATATGTAATAAACGCTCTGTGACCTTTGTGCCTGATCGTCACGCAAATCTCTGTGACCTTTTTGGTAAAATCTAAAATGAGAAAATGACCGTCAGTACCAATGGCAGCCGGTAGCCCCGCTATCCGCTACAAGTTTTGCCCCGCACCCACCATCCAGCCCGCTGCAAAAGCTTTACGCTCCTATCGGGTTTATAATGAACAGTTACTTCCCAGCCTGCAGGTAACCCATGATTAATTTAGCCGTTTTAGCCGACGCACCGGGTTCGCCCATCCGTACATCCAGCTCATCATAGTTCGCCAGCATTTGGCTGCGGTAATCGGCATCGTGCAATAGCAGTTCTAACTCGGCAGAGACCTTTACCGGGTTGCTATCTTCCTGAATCAGTTCTTTTACCACCAGTTTATCCATAATCAGGTTCACCAGAGAGATGAATTTGATCGAAACCACCATGCGGGCTATGGCGATACTAATGGCACCTCCTTTATAAACTACCATTTGCGGCACGTTAAACAACGCAGTCTCCAGCGTGGCCGTGCCCGATGCTACAATGGCCGCTTCGGCATGGGTGAGCAAATCATACGTGGCATTAAATACTACAGGGATGCTTTGCCCTTGCAGGTACTGATCGTAATATTCAGCGTTAAAGGAAGGTGCGCCGGCAATTACAAATTGGTATTGCGTGTATTGCGCCGCTACGGTCAGCATATCGGGCAGCAGGTAATTAATTTCCTGTTTGCGGCTACCGGGAAGCAGGGCTATAATCTTTTTACCGGCAAGGTTATGCTTCGCTAAAAAATCCGGATCGGGCGTAAAGGCACTGATGGCATCTAACAGAGGGTTACCTACGTAATCTACCTTCATATCCCAGCTTTTGTAAAAATCAACCTCGAAGGGCAGGATGCAGAACAGGTGATCTACCACCCGTTTAATCTTCAGTACCCGTTTCTGGTTCCAGGCCCAAACCTTAGGCGAAATATAATAGCAGGTTTTAAACCCCTGCGATTTAGCAAAGGCCGAAATCTTCAAATTAAACCCAGGGAAATCAATCAGGATCACCACATCGGGCTGCCAGGCTTTGATATCGGCTTTGCACATTTTCAGGTTTTTCATAATGGTACGCAGATTTACCACTACCTCTAAAAAACCCATGAAGGCCATCTCGGCATAATGCTTTACCAGCGTGCCACCTTGCTCCTGCATCAGGTCGCCGCCAAAAAAACGGAACTCTGCCTGGGGATCGCGCTCTTTCAGCGCCTTCATTAAATTGGCGCCATGCAAATCGCCCGAGGCCTCGCCCGCTACCAAATAATATTTCATATTTATTTAAACCTGAAAAAGTACACTAAAACCATAAACGCAAAAGTAACCACCATAACGCCCATGGCGGTACGGTCCTGCTTTTTGGCGGCCAAAAAGCGCATCAAACCTAAATTGAGGGCGACGGTAATAAAGTAGGGCATCCCTCTTTGTATCAGCAGGTATCCTTTGGGGATAATAATTTCGAACACCAACAGGGCCACAACAGGTAACATCAGCCCTAAAAGTAAGCCCATGGGCAGGTTATTTTTACTTAACATAATCGACTGCAAGTTTCGGCAACATTTTTTATCTTTCCATATATTTCTGCTCAACCAAACCAATTATGCTGAAATTTAAACTTATCATACTTGCCATATTACTCTCGGCAGTAGCACATGCGCAAAAACAAACACCTGTTCCGGATCAAGCTAAGCTTCTGATCGATGCCTATAAAACAAAATCTAACGATAAGTTGCTTAAGTTTTTCACCAATTGGCAAAATGAAATACCAACGGTAAGCAATTCAGAACTGACAAAAATGGATAACAGGGTAAGGGAAGCTTACAAAGTTTTTACCGCCTTTTATCAGTTAAAAAAAATCAAGAGTTTGGGTGGATTTAGAAACAACATCGTTAACTTTTATGATGACGCTAAATTTTTGGTAATCCAAAATTCGTTGGTGGTGCACACAACCGACAGGCTCTATTGGTCGCCTGCTGAAACAGACTCTATTGTTGTTGAAACGTATAATAAGACTGCCACGCCTGGTTATTTAAAAAAAACTGACCCTGAAAGGCACCTCAGCTATTATGAATTAAGCCTATATGGACCAACAGGCGACAAACTTCATCTGGATAAAATTAATGACAAGCTAATCGATACCCTAAAAAACTTCAGACCCGCAATTGATGTCGGAGACAAATTACCTGTTTATTTAAACGATAAGTATCGCGACCTACTTCATTCGTTTTTAGGTGAATCTAACGTTGTTTATGCAACCGGCTACCCTGATTCCGAACGTAAAAATCAGGAAACGTTACTTAGGCATCAATTTGTTGAAACACAAATCAAAATTTTAAAATGGGGCGGAGATCATCTGTGTTCAGAACCGTACGTCACAAAAATCACCTTCGATAAAAATATGAAATACGCTAAAGTTAACTACGAGATCTGGACCGAAGGCGGTGAAGCCATCCTGCGCAACGATAATGGCAAATGGATTATACAATCGGCGCGGGCGCTTTGGATTCAATAACAAACACATTAAAAGTTGTAAAAAGTCAAACGCGAGAAAACCTTTTACTCCTTTTTCACGTAAAATATGGTAACAGTGGTTGTAAAAGTTTACTAATCGCTACTTACCCGATATTGATTTGAGATGGAGACGTTAAAAATAAACCGCGAACTGGTAACTATTTGGGCCTTAGGTGCAGCAAGCATCATTACGGTATTGGTCACGCATAACCGTATGTTTATGTTGCCGCTATTTGTTTACCTGATGTACAAGGGCGTGCGCGGCGTAATTACCCACCGCAGCAGCCTGTTTATTCTACCTTTCGGTTTTCTATTCAGTATTTCGTTTTTCGCTATTTACCACATTGTGCTGCACAGCCTGGCTTAGTAATTAGCCAGCACCCAAATATTATCGTTTATCGGGGCTATCTTTTCTTTACCTTCTAAAAAGCCCAGGCCCACTACAAAGCTGAAACCGGCTACAACACCACCCATTTCCTGTATCAACTCGCTGGCTGCAGTTACCGTACCGCCGGTAGCCAACAAATCATCGTGAATTAAAATCCGCTGACCGGGTTCAAAGGCATCGGTATGCAGTTCTATCGTAGCTGTGCCATATTCTAACTCATATACTTTTTGTTTGATGCTGTAGGGCAATTTACCTGCTTTACGTACGGGTATAAAAGGCACACCCAAGCGCTGCGCTAACGATAGGCCGAATAAAAACCCGCGGCTCTCTACTCCTGCTACCACATCTATCGGGGTATCTTTTAACTGATCTACAAAGGCATCAAGGATACCGTCGCACAGGGCAGGGTCTTTCAGTATAGGGGTTATATCTTTAAATATAATTCCCGGTTTAGGGAAGTCGGGAATATCGCGAATGGCGGCTTTAATTTTTTCTTCTATCATTTGAAACTGATGTAGGGCTCAATTTTACGCAAAATTTCGTCGTTAATTATTGGAATGTTCTTTAAGTCCGCAAGCGTTGCATAATCGCCGTGTTGGGTATGGTATTCAACAATGGCGTTTTTTTGTTTGTAAGTGAGGTATGGGAAAGCGATCAGACTATTGGTTGTTGCGTTGTTGATATTGATTTTGGTGATCTTTCGTTTATCAATCCGGATAAATGGCGCTATATCCAGATACATCAGCGAATCTACCCCGAACACTTCTTTCAACTGCTCTTTACTGTAAAAGCCACCCAACCGGTCTCGGTAACGAATAATTCTCACCGCAAAGCCCGGACCGATCCCACGCACTTGCATCAGTTTAGTGGTATCAGCTGTATTGATATCTACCACCGCATTAGTTTTTTCGGTATAGGTTTTCTCGGGTAGGTTGATGTAAGGCTTTAAACGGAAATAATCTTCGGGCGTAATGGCGTAGATCTTTTGCAAATCGGTTTTACTATAAAAACGACCGCCTTTGGCTTCGTAGTTTTTTATGGTGCTGATCTGTTGCGCATTTAAGCCCAATTTTTGCCATAGTGTATCGGGCAGGCGGTTAGGGTCGAATTTAAAGAGGCTAAGATGTTTTGATTTTACACTATCTTTGTTCAACGCGTAAAGCCTTTTAACCGCTGCATTAAACTCTTTAGGGTTTAGCTGTTGATAAGGATGCATCTGTTGGTAAGCGTAAGGCGCAGCCAACACTAACACTACCAAAATGAAAAGCACGGTTAACCCGTTCCACTCTTTACGGGTAAGCGATAAGTAATTTTTGGCGATTTTACGCATGACAAGGCCCTAACACGCCGTTAAATTAGATAATTTTTAAGGATATTTAACCTTCAAACAAAAAGACATCTGCCTAAAGCAACATGAAGATCATCACTACCGAAGAATTTGCCAAAGCCACCAAACTGGACAAGCTAAAAATGCCCGGACTGGCCGCCCTGCTGATGGAAATAATGAAGATTAACGATGTAAACAAATTGTTTGCCCAGGCCCAGCCTAAACAAGGCCCCGAGTTTGTCGACGCAATTTTAGAGGGCCTTGGGGTTACCATAGAGTTTGACGAACGGGAACTAAAAAACATCCCAACCGATGGTGCTTTTGTTGCCATAGCCAATCACCCCTATGGCGGTATCGAGGGCATGGTATTACTTAAAATACTGTGTATGGTACGGCCCGATGCTAAGCTGATGGCCAACTTTATCCTGAAAAAGATCCCTAACCTGAGCGATTATTTCATTGCGGTAAATCCGTTCGAAAATATTGATCATTCATCCAGCATCAGCGGGTTGAAAAACACGCTTGGTTTACTGGCCGAAGGTACGCCTATCGGCATTTTTCCTGCCGGCGAGGTATCTACTTTTAAAATTGAAACCCAGCAAGTAACCGACCGTAAATGGCACCCCGTAGTGGGTAAAATCATCGCGAAAGCAAAAGTGCCGGTTGTGCCTATTTATTTCCATGGTAATAACGGCCTGTTGTTTAACCTGCTTAGTGTAATACATCCAGCGTTGCGCACGGCCAAGCTCCCATCGGAATTGTTTAATAAACAGGGCCAAACCATTAAACTGCGCATTGGCAAGCCTATCCACGTGGCCGATATCCCTGATAATAATAACGCTACCAAACTGCTAAACTACCTGCGCGCCAAAACCTATGCCTTAGGTACAGGGTTGGAAGAAGAGAAAAAACTCTTCGACCCGCGTAACCTGTTCAAAATAAAAAAAGACGCTGAAGAGATTGCTTTCGAAACTGATCGCAATGTTATTGATAAGGAAGTAGAAAGCCTACGCGAAGATTACTTAACCTGGACTGAAAAGAACTACGAGGTATACATTGCCCCTACCCCGGCCATCCCAAATATCATCCGTGAGATTGGCCGCCTGCGCGAGATCACCTTCCGCGAGGTGGGCGAGGGCACCAATAAAAGCATCGATTTAGATGAGTACGATATTTACTATCATCACCTGTTTATCTGGGATACGGAAGCCAAACGTATTGTAGGCGCCTACCGCATTGGCCTGGGCGATGAGATTTTTTACAGTCGCGGCAAAAAAGGTTTTTATACTGCCGAAGTATTTAAAATTAAAGGCCAGTTTACCCCTGTGTTAAAAGCCAGTTTAGAGCTGGGCCGCTCGTTCATCCGGTCGGAGTACCAGGGTAAGGCTTTACCACTTTTCCTGCTTTGGAAGGGTGTTTTAAAGTACTTGTTAGATAACCCGCGCTATCGGTACCTTATTGGCCCGGTGAGCATCAGCAACAGCTTCTCTACCTTCTCCAAATCGCTGATGGTGGATTATATCACCAAAAATCATTTCGATCACGACATGGCGCAATACGTACGTCCGCGAAAGAAATTCAAGGTCGATTTTTCTAAAATAGACACCGACCTGCTGCTGGAAGGCACCGATGATTCGTTAAAAGGCTTAGACAATATCATATCTGAAGTGGAAACCCGCAACATGAAGGTGCCGGTACTACTGCGCCAATACATTGCCCTCAACGCCAAAATCATCTGCTTCAACATCGATCCAAAGTTCAGCGACAGCCTGGATGGGTTCCTGGTGCTCGATCTGCACAACGTGCCGAGGGAGATGCTGGAGAAGTTGGGGAAGAATTTGTAGAAAGTCCGGAAGACGGAAAGTCCGGAAGATGTTGGATTGGAATGCCGAGGTTTCCCCTCTTGAGAGGGGACGCGTTGAAACGACAATAAGCAGAAACTTTCATAGGGGTGTGTCCTTCTCTAAACAGCGCTGAAAGGACACACCCCTGACCCCTCTCAAGAGGGGAAGCGCGACTTTTTACGCTTTTCCAATGGGTGTCACGCTGAGCTTAGTCGAAGCGTGGTGGGCAGGCCTCTCCGCACCAGTCTTCGACTAAGCTCAGACTGACAGCCGCTTCCTATTATGTTTACTTTAAAATTCTCACATTAACAAAACCCAATAAAACACAAAAGCCCGGAAACTTTACAGCTTCCGGGCTTTATGCGTTATGATTAGTTCCGTCTTTCGGACTTTCGGTCTTCCCGACTTTCGGACTAAAATTAAAATGTATATCTCACACCAAACTGCATTTGGTAACGAGATGCAAATTGATCAACCGCGTATGGTACGCCTGGGTTAACAAATTTGTAAGTAGGGTATGATGTACCCAGGTTAGCAAATGATGGCTGAGTTACACCTGATGGTTTGCTTAAACCGATACTTGAAGTTGAGTTGAACGTGTTTGGCGAGTAGTAGTAGTGGCCCCACGCGCTGTTCAGCAAGTTGGTTAAGTTCACGATATCGAAAGTGAAAGTCAGGATTTGTTTGTGAGCATCGCTGCCTAAAGTAAAGTCTTGAGTGAAACGGAAGTCGGCATTGGTATTCCAAGGCGTACGTGCACCGTTACGCTCAGTGAACTGACCACGACGTGTTTTCAGGTACTGATCGCCATCGATAAATTGATCAAACTGACCGGCCATAATTTGCTCTGCAGCAGTTGGCGCATTAGGCGTTTGGCTGAAGAATTTAATGGTTTCGCCAGCTTTAGGGATGTAAGCTAAGCTAACTTGCTGACCGGTACCATCGATAGCGCTTGGTAAGAACCCAAATGTATAAGGTGTACCTGAAGTAGCGCTGAAGAAGATAGCGAAGTTAGATGACGTTTTTTTACCTGCACCATAAGTTAATTTATAGTTCAGGTTGGTAATGATACGGTGACGAACATCAAAGTTTGAGTAAGCCAAAGTAGGCGCATTTGGATTCAGGGCCTGGTTTAACTGCCAGTTTGATTCCATTGAGTTACGGATACCGTTGGTGATATCTTTAGACTGACCGTAGGTATAAGCTGCATCAACATTTAAGCCGAATGGTAAAGTTTTACCGGCTTGCAAAGTAATGCTATAACGGTGACCTTCGCTGGTGTTTGATAACAGGTAAGCGTTGGTGAAGATACTTGCCGGTTTAGTATTAACAAATATCGGCTGTTGTTTTTCAGTATCGTACGAGAAATAATTAACTTGATCGGTAGTATTTACTTGTTGGAATTTCAAATCGTGAATAACGCTGGTGTAGATACCTTCGATAGTGAATCTCCACTGGTTATCGGTTTTGTAATCGAAAGCCAAACTGCTTCTCCATACCTGTGGCATTTTAAAGTTGTTGTCAATCATATCTACCTGGGTAGAACCTGACGGGCTGGTGTTAAAGTTTTGCTGGTTAGCAAAGTTTAAACCACCGTTAGCAGGTGCCTGCGTAGGGTTAGTGCCCGGTACAATAGCAGCAGTAGTACGGTTAATGTTGTTTTTATCGTAAGCGCCGTAAGTATCGCCATTGTTATAAAATGCGTAACCAAACCATGCAAAAGGTACACGGCCGGTAAAGGTACCGCTACCACCACGCATAATCAGGCTCTGATCGCCCAACATATCGTAGTTGAAAGAGAAACGTGGGTTTACCTCAATGTTGTTTAAGTAATGGTTGGTAATATCCCTTGGTTTGGTATAAGTAAAGGTGTTACCGTAGTTAGGGTCGGCAGCAGCATTTGTAGTTTTGCTGCTTAACGGTTGTTTGTCTGGTATACCTGCATAATCTAAACGGATACCGCCTGTTAATTTCAGGTTATCAGTAACCTGGAACTCATCCTGAGCGTAAGCGCTTAACAAGTTAACTTTAAACTTAGCCGATGGATTATCTAAGATATAATCGCGGGTGTTGTTGATATAGTTAAAGTTGTTACGCACACGCAGCGGGGTGAAAGTTACCGTTGTAGCCGGGTTTGAGTTGAAGCTACCGGTAAAGTCATCAATGCTTGCATAAGCATCGCGGCCGTTCCATGCGTTTACAAAGTTGTAAGTGATATCATAAAACTCATTGTGAGTACCAAAAGTTAACGAGTGTTTACCTACGTTAAGGTTAAAGTTATCGGTAAGCTCGGTAGTTTTTTGGTGCATATCAAATATCGCAGCTTCGCGGTCGGTACCCAAAAAGATGGTTGTACCTGGCGTACGGCCGGTAATTTCGATTTGCGGCAATGCCGGGTTTGAGTTAGGATCGCGGTAATCGTGCACGCTTGAGTAACCAATTAACAAGCTGTTGTTAGCCGAGTTGCTGAACCTTGATTTTAACTCTAATACGGTAGATGATGAGTTGTTATGCGATGTATAATCAATACCGCTGAAACGGAAGTTTTGCTGATCGCGCTCTAAGTTAGTAGCGGTAGAGCTGATGGTATTGTTACGTAACGTTAACTGGTTTTTATCGTTGATATTCCAGTCTAAACGGTTAAAGTATTTGTTTGAGTTTGAGAAGATGGTAGTGTTACCATAAGTACCCGGGCTAATGCCGCCTGTGTAAGAGGTAAAGGCTTTAGTAATGTCGATAGCATCCTGCTCAGATAAAATAGCGTTTGAACCTGCGCTACCGGCTGCAAAAATAACCGGATCCTGACGACGGGCAAACTCCTCGTTAGTGAAGAAGAATAACTTGTTTTTGATGATAGGTAAACCTAAACGACCACCAAATTGAAAATCGTGGAAAGCAGATGGTTCGCTTGCGCCATCGCCACCTACATTAGTAGGCAATTTGTTGGGGCCAACCATAAATGCACCACGGCCAAAACCGTAGATAGAACCTGTTACCGTGTTAGTACCGCTGCGGGTAACCGCGTTAATACTACCACCTAATACGTTACCAATTTTAATATCGTAAGGGGCAACATAAACCTGAATGTCCTGAATTGCATCTAAAGATACCGGGCTGGTACGCGTGCTGCTACCAACTTGTCCTGATACGTTGTTCTGACCACCTAATGATGGGCTAAAGCCAATCGCATCGTTATTAATAGCACCATCAAGCGTTACGTTATTGTAACGGTAGTTAGTACCCTGGAACGAGTTGTTGCTGCTTTGCGGGGTAAGGCGGGTTAAATCCTGCAAACTGCGGCTGATAGAAGGCATGTTGCGGATAGCGGTTTGCCCGATACGGGTACCGGCGCCTGTTTTAGGGCCACCCGCGATAGATTTTACGTTAACCTCTTTTAGCGTGGTGGTTTCATCAACCAGCTGGAAGTTTAACGTTGTGCTACCCAAAGGGATAGTTACATTTGGTTGTTCTTGTTTTTTGTAACCAACAAAACTAACGCTGATGGTGTAAGGACCACCCGGGTTAACGTTAGGGATGCTGTAACGACCGTCGATATTGGTTTGGTTACCGTAGCGGGTACCGGTGCTGGTGTTAACCACGCTAATAGTAACGCCCGGTAGTGTTGTACCTTTTTGGTCAACAACTTTACCGCTAATTACACCCGTAGTGATTTGTGCTTTTACGATTGTCGAAGTGGCAAACGTAAGCAAGGTTAGAAGGATGAGTTGGGGTATTTTCATGATGTGTTTATTTGACACAAAAGTCCCCCGCCAATGTTAACCCCGTGTTAACAGAAGATTATATTTTCAGGATAGATTTAACAATAATTAAAAATTAAAATAATTATTCGGTAATTAAGATCAATCTGTCTATCAAAATATCGCATTGATTATCAAAGAAATATTCGCTTAATAAGCTTGCAGATGGTATTAACTTACTAATATTTCACGCCCCATTTCTTCAGCAAAAAATGCAGCAGCCAAATAGGGCCGATGAGCAAAAATTTAACATCATCTAAAAAAGATGGCTTTTTACCTTCAATTTTATGCCCGATAAACTGCCCCACCCACGATAATACAAACACAACCAGGCAACTTTGCCAAAGCATTGGCCCGCCGGCGTGCTGCCATTGATCCAACAAAGTAACTGCGTAGCAAAACAGCATTACGATGATCAGCATAAAATACGATAACACCGGCGACAACTTATAATAGTAGTAAATAGAAAAAGCAATAAGGAACGAGGCCCAGTTAAACGTGCCATTATATTTACCTAACATTTTAATGTAGGGGAATGGGATAGCCCAAACCAGTCCCACCAAACTAAAAACAATCAGCGGCACACAAATCCAATGAATCAGCTTATTCTGCGGGTTTTGATGACTTTCGGCATACTTATCAAACAGGATATCAACCTGCTTTTTAGGCGCTGTGGGGGTGGATTGGGTTTTCAAGATGGATTAGTTTACTTATGCAAAGATAATAAACTTGTCTTTGCGAGGAACGAAGCAATCGCGAACTTTAAGAGCGGCTCTACTTATCCGCGATTGCTTCGTATCTCGCAATGACAAAGTATAGTTCAAATGGCAAGTAATAGCGAGCGATAGCGTGGCTATCCCCGGCTTAAAGAGAGGCTCTGCTAATCGGGGATTGCCACGTCGCCCCCTTTCACAAATCCAACCCTTCTACTTCTCGCAATGACGTGGTGGTGGTTGGTATCAAATAAAAAAATCCCAATGCTTTCACATCGGGATCTATATTTTATTCTAAAGCCCTCCCCCTCGGGGAGGGTTTGGGAGGGGTTATTACTTCGCAAACGCTACCGAGCGGGTTTCCCTGATTACGGTAACTTTGATCTGGCCCGGGTAGGTCATTTCGGTTTGGATACGGTTAGAAATATCGGCAGCCAATATTTCAGATTGGGCATCGCTGATCTTCTCACTCTCTACAACCACACGCAGCTCGCGACCGGCCTGGATAGCGAAAGTTTTCTCTACACCAGGATAACTCATGGCCAGTTCTTCCAGCTCTTTCAGACGTTTGATATAGCTTTCTACCACCTCGCGGCGTGCACCAGGGCGCGCGCCAGAGATTGCATCACAAGCCTGGATAATAGGCGATATCATACTGGTCATCTCCACCTCATCGTGGTGAGCACCAATGGCGTTACACACTTCCGGATGCTCTTTATATTTTTCAGCCAGTTGCATACCTAAAATTGCGTGAGGCAGTTCAGGGTTATCATCAGGCACTTTACCAATATCGTGCAGTAAGCCGGCGCGTTTAGCCAATTTTACATTCAGGCCTAATTCAGCAGCCATGGTAGCGCAGAAGTTAGCCACCTCGCGCGAGTGCTGCAGCAGGTTTTGCCCGTACGATGAACGGTAACGCATCCGCCCCACCATCCTGATCAGCTCAGGATGCAGGCCATGGATGCCTAAGTCAATCACGGTACGCTCGCCTATTTCTACAATTTCTTCTTCAATTTGCTTTTTGGTTTTGGCTACGATCTCTTCGATACGTGCCGGGTGAATCCTGCCATCCGTTACCAAACGGTGCATGGCCAGGCGGGCAATCTCACGGCGAACCGGATCAAAGCCCGAAAGGATAATCGCTTCAGGGGTATCATCCACAATAATTTCGATACCGGTAGCCGCTTCCAGCGCACGGATGTTACGACCTTCGCGACCGATGATACGGCCTTTGATCTCGTCGTTCTCAATATTGAAGATAGACACCGTATTCTCGATAGCCGACTCGGTAGCCGTACGCTGAATGGTTTGGATCACCACCTTTTTAGCTTCTTTGGTAGCGGTTAGTTTAGCTTCGTCAACAATGTCCTTAATCTGCATCATGGCTTTGGTACGGGCTTCCTCGCGCAGGTTATCTACCAATTGATTTTTAGCTTCCTCGGCCGATAGGCCTGCAATAGTTTCCAGTTGTTGTACGTGCTGGTTTTTCAGCGCTTCAACTTCCTCTTGTTTTTTAACAGTAAGCTCGGTTTGTTTTTCCAGGTTTTTGCGCGTGTTATCTAACTCGTTTTCTTTACGGTTGAAGTTCTCCAGGCGCTGGTTTACCGATTGTTCTTTTTGTTTCAGGGTATTCTCGCGTTGGTTCAGTGCGTTGTTTTTTGAGTTTACTTCCTGCTCGTGTTCTGATTTTAACTGTAAAAATTTCTCTTTTGCTTCCAGCATGCGGTTCTTTTTCAGGATCTCGGCATCGTTTTCAGCTTCTTTAAGGATCTTTTTTACTTTATTCTGCGCTGCAACCTCCTGGTCTTTAAACAGCTTCCGCAGCAAAAACCGGCCAATGATAATCCCCGGGGGAATACCAAAGACGAAGGCAATTAATATGTATAGGAACGTGGTCATAATTTGGTTGTATATATATTGTATGTATGATTGTTTATAAATAAAAAAACCGCAACTAAATTTTAAGCTTCATTATTGAAAAACCTCTTTTCTCAGATATTGGACTTGGGTTTCGCATCAAACACCCTGGAGTGACGAATACCCTTTTTGCTTGTCCGCTGATATTGAAGCGTTAAGTTTTTAATAGTGAAACCTAAAAATTTAACTGCGGTTAAATCTTTGTATGCTCTGAAGCTGAAAGCTGAAAGACTAAAGCTAAAAGCCAAAACACTAAGCCGATAACCCTTTTGGTTTCTTGCTTTGTGCTTTTACCTTTTCGCTTTAAGCTTAACGCGCTTTAAGCTGTATTTTTAAAGAACGTTATTACTATTTAGAGAAAAATTCAGACAACATATTATCTAACTGATAAACTTTTTCGGTTACGGCTGTATCTTCAATCGTTACCTTTTTCTCTGCCTTAATGGTTGATGTTGCGTAATGCAACACACACATCGATAGCAAATCCTGTTTATCCCTAACCGCGTAATTTTCCTGGTATTCTTTTATACGGTCGTTTATTAGTTTAGCTGCTCTGCGTATTATTTCTTCCTCTTCCATGTTCACCTTTAGCGGGTAAACTCTGTCAGCAATATTTATTTTTATAGAGATTTCTCCCATTTGAGCTTGTTCACTTACGTGTTATCTTTTTAATAACACAATGCACTTATCTATTTCCCGGACAAATTCGTTAATTTTTTGCTTTATGTCAAGGCTTTTTTCATTTGTTTCTGAAAATGATTTCGCCAACTTCAATACACGAAGCTTTTCATCCAACTCTTTCGACTTCTCTTTACTGGCATTAAACGCCACCTTTAACGATTGATTTTCCAGCTTTAACATATCATTTTCCTCCTGCAAAACCGCGCAGATAGCTATCAGCCTTTCGGTTTTATCAATGATGGAGTTTAATTGTTCTGCTGTGGTCATTCTTTTTAAAGATCAGAGATTGAAGATTAAAGATTAGGCTTAGGAGGCTGACTTCTTAGATACTTAATATAGCCATTAATCATCCTTAAACACTCTTCACAATCTTCTTTAAATTTAAAAAACACTTCGTCGTTTATATATTTTTCATCTAATGCAATCACTAAATGATCTATTGTTTCTATCGCTGATCCTCTCGCAGTTATTAAGAACTTGGCAGAATCTGCATGATGATATCTACCATGTCCTTCAGCTATATTATTGCCAATGGACCTCGAAGATCGTATAATTTGATCAATTAATCTATACTTTTCTTCGACCGGGAAAGATTTTGTAAGACTGGAAATATTATTTCTTAAGGCTCTCGCTTTAATCCAAACTTCTAAATCCATGAATGTCTTCACGCAAAACTAATCTTTAATCTTCAATCTTTAACCTTACTTTCTTATTTCCGCTCCGGCCTCTTTTGCCAAATTAAGTGTTAACTTTTGCATCAAAGCTTCGATAACTTTATCGGTCAGGGTTTTCTCATCATCCTGAATAATGAAACTCAGTGCGTATGATTTTTTGCCGGCCGGTAATTTATCGCCTTCGTAAACATCAAACACGTTTACTTCTTTAATCAGCTTACGCTCGGTTTTTTGCGATACCTGTTTCAGTTGGTTAAAAGTAACTGCTTTATCAACCAGCATAGATAAATCGCGCCTTACGGACGGGAACTTAGGAATCTCCTGGTTAACAATTACATTTTTGAGCACCAGTTGCAAAATCGCATCGAAATTAAAATCGGCGTAGAACACCGGCTGATCAACGTCGGCCTTTTTCAACGCCTTGCCGTTAACTGCACCAAATTTCACAATGCGTTTTTGCCCGCGCATGTAGTTTAATCCGTATGACAGTTTTGAGCAGGTAGTATCTTCAATAGTGAAATCTTTAATGCTCAGTTTCTCCAGCAAACCATCAACCGCAGCTTTCAGGTTGTAGAATGATACCGGGTTAACTTTTGTATTCCACTGCTCGCCGCCGTTGTTACCGGTCAGGAATACCGAGAAGTGTTGATCTTCGCGATACTTATCTTCCGTCAAATGGTAGGTTTTACCAAACTCGTAAAACTTCAGGTTACCGGCACGGCGGTTAGCGTTATAAGCTATTGCTTCCAAACCCGAGAACAACATAGTTTGGCGCATTACATCCAAGTCGCTGCTCAACGGGTTCAAGATCTTCACTGCTGTATCCAGATTATCCGAGTAAGATGATTTGGTCAGCGAGTTTGATAAGATCTCGTTAAAGCCATTGGCCGATAACCAGTCTGATATGGCATTTTGTACCGTATCCTTTTCAGGGCGCGATGCATTGTTTAGCGATGCACGGATTTGCGTAGGGATAGCGATGTTGTTGTAGCCGTAAATACGCAGAATCTCTTCAATTACATCCACATCGCGGGTAACATCCACACGGTACGGCGGCACTTTAAGCGACAAGCCCTCTTCGGTTTCGTTAACAATCTCGATATCCAAAGCGGTGATAATGGCACGGATCTCATCATGCGCAATCTCCTGACCAATTAAGCGGTGGATATTACGATAAGTCACCTCCACCTCAAACGGCGCTACAGGCGCAGGGTAGTTGTCAAATATTTCGGACGACACTTGTCCACCCGCTACCTGCTGAATCAGCAGAGCGGCGCGTTTAAGGGCATACACCGTCATATCCGGATCAGTACCGCGCTCAAAGCGGAACGAGGCATCGGTTTTTAACCCGAACCTTTTTGATGTTTTACGTACAGCAACCGAATTGAAATAAGCGCTCTCTAAAAAGATTTTAGTGGTTGATGCTTTAACACCTGATTTTGTCCCGCCGAAAACACCGGCAATACACATCGGTTCTTCGGTGTTGCAGATCATTAGATCGTCAGCGCTCAGTTTACGCTCCACCTCATCCAGCGTTGTAAAGGGCGTACCTTCGGCGCAGTTTTTGACAATCACTTTACCACCGGTTATGGCATCAGCATCAAAAGCGTGCAATGGTTGACCTAATTCGTGCAGTACGTAATTAGTCACATCCACCACGTTATTAATGCTGCGCACACCGATTACCGCCAAACGCTCTTTCAACCATTGTGGTGATTCTTTTACTTCAAGGCCGGTCATCGTCAAACCCGAGTAGCGTGGGGCCGAAGTGGTATTTTCTACCTTTACGACAATATCCAGATCGTGATTATCAACTTTAAACGCCGAAACATCGGGTTTGGTGATCTGTAGTTTCAAAAAGGCGGCTACATCGCGGGCAGTACCCAGGTGCGATGCTGCATCGGCACGGTTAGGCGTTAGGCCTATCTCGTACATGTAATCGTCGTTCAGCTTAAAATAGTCTTTAGCCAGGGTGCCTACAGGAGTATCTTCGGCCAGTACCATAATGCCATCGTGATCGGTACCCAGTCCTATTTCGTCTTCAGCGCAGATCATCCCTTCGGATACTTCGCCGCGTATTTTTGACTTATTGATTTTAAACGGCTCGCCGCTGATTGGGTGCACGGTAGTACCTACAGTAGCCACCACCACCTTTTGACCGGCGGCCACATTATGCGCGCCGCAAACAATAGACAGGTCTTCAGCGCCGCCAACATCAACCTTAGTCAGGTGCAGGTGATCTGAATTTGGGTGATCGATACACTCCTTTACGTAGCCAATTACCAGGCCTTCCAATCCACCCGGGACAGCCTGTACTTTCTCCAGGCTTTCCACCTCTAAACCGGTGCCGGTAAGTATCGCAGAAATCTCAGCCGGGCTTTTATCGGTAGCAATAAATTCTTTAAGCCAGTTATATGATATTTTCATTTAATGGCAAAGATAGAATTTAGTCGGGAAGTCCGAAAGACGGAAAGTTGGAAAGATGTTCTGTTAAAAAAATCGTGTACATTAGTTTAAATGCAAACCCAGCCAAATCATCATATTTCCGCTCAGCGCGCTGCGGATATTCTTAAGAGCGGTCAAATTCTGGCAGATGCTTACATCAACGGAGAAATTAAGATCATGGGTGAAAGCGAATGCGCTACTGAAATTAACATATCCAATTGCGTAGTGGAATATTTTGAAGGAAGTGCCACCACATTTACGCAACCGGTTAAATTCATAAACAGCCATTTTAAAGATTGCAGACTTACATTCTCATTCTTTTTAAAAGGGTTGGTTATAGAAAACTGCACTTTTGATAGCTATTTAGATCTTCAGTCTGGCGGCCACAGCCAGGCAGGATATCCTATAATAATCAAGAACAATAACTTTTTAGACTTCGTAAATTTCTTTGATTGCTGGTATATGACGGATGTTTTTATCACCGGCAACACCTTTTCAAAAGGAACTAATATTGAAAGCAAGACCCAACTGATAACCTTCGATATCACACCAGTAATTTCAGATAATATTGGCCAGACGGATGTTGAATCAGAAAATCAATAAGCACACTTAGTCTAAAAAGACGTTTTGATTTCGGATGTCAAATGTTCGATTTCGGATTTAGTCAAGCTGTTGATATCCGTTTATCCAGTTAGTTTGCGATTCGATATTACCATTCTCATCCCAAAGGGTCATTATTCCTTCCAATTTATTGAAGTGAATAGTGTATTCTTCTTTAATTTGACCATTGCTGTAATATTCTCGTTGAATGCCCCCATGATGTCCATCTGTAAATTCCGATTCGCCAATTAATATCCCGTTTATAAACTCTTCCACAATTCCAGTCAAAGGTTCACCTTCATAGTTCAACATAATTCCACCACCAGCGTCAGGATGCATATGTTCAACATCATCCCAAGTCACTCTTAATTTCATAATTTATACTGTATTTCCAATAGTGTATGATTTGAAGATATATATTCTCATTCTTCTACAACAGCCCCTCATCTGCAAAACTCAGATACCCATCATCGGTGATAATCAAATGATCTACCACTTTAATGTCCAGGATATTGCCGGCTTCGCACAGTCGTTTGGTGAGGGTAATATCCTCGCGACTGGGTTTGCGGTTGTTTGATGGGTGATTATGCGCCAGGATTACAGTCGAAGCCTGGTGTTGCAGGGCTACGTGGAAGATGATCTTTGGGTCGGCCAGCGTGCCGGAGACGCCACCTTTGCTGATCAATTCTTTAGCGATGACTTTATTTGAACGGCTTAACAGCAGAATCCAAAATTCCTCGTGCGGCAGGTCGACTAATGATTTGCGGAGGATGAGGTACGCATCTTTACTAACACCTACGGTATCGGGCGTTTTCGTCTCGGTTTCGCCACGGCGGCGGCCTAATTCGGTAGCGGCAATAATAGAAATTGCTTTGGCTTCGCCGATGCCGTGAAATTTAGATAGTTCGGCAATACTGGCTTTACCCAGCTTATTCAGATCGTTATCGTAATGGTGCAGAATGCGCTTACTCAGCTCTACCGCACTTTCGTTACGGCTGCCTGAACCAATCAATATGGCAATCAGTTCGGCATCGCTCAGGGCGCGGCGGCCTTGCCCGCTCAGCTTTTCGCGCGGGCGGTCTTCCTCGGCCCAGGCTTTAATACTGATCTTGTTTTCGTAAGGTTCCACGATGGAAAAATAAGAAAAAACTTGTCATTTCGACCAACGGGAGAAATCTTATACGATATAATGTGCAACGGCGCTTATCGCACAATCAAGATTTTCCACAAAGAGCACAAAGATTTGCATTATCAAGAAAAACACAGAGAACACAAAGCCTTTGGTATACTATAAAAGCGCTGTGTCCTTTGTGCTTAATCGCAACGCAAATCTTTGTGGCCTTTGTGGTTAAATTCGTCGCAAAAAATCTAAAACACAAAAAGGGATAACACTTGCGTACTATCCCTTTTATTATGATTGCAGTTAAACTAAACCTTATTTAAGGTTGTTAACAAATTTAGTCAGCTTTGATTTGTTGTTTGAAGCTTTGTTTTTGTGGATAACATTCTTCTTAGCTAAACGATCAAGCATAGAGATCACTTTAGATAAAAGTGGTGCAGCAGTTGCTTTATCAGCAGAACCTCTTAATTTTTTAATCGCATTACGGGTGGTTTTAGCCTGATACCTGTTGCGTAGACGCTTCGCAGCGTTTGACCTGATCCTTTTTAATGATGATTTATGATTTGCCATTGTAGCTAATATTCTTTCTTATTTTTTCGGACTGCAAATATAAGGGGATATTTTTTAATTGCCAAATGCAATTTGAAAAAAAATCGCACAAACAAATTGGGCCTCAGTGTAAACCACCAATTAATTATTAGCAGTAACGTTAACGGATAAGGCTGCGGTGGCCGATCCACTGGTGTAAACCGTATAATTTTTACCGGCTTCAAACTTAGCCAGCGTGTTAGTGGCAAGCACAGTTGGGTTATCGGCATTGGTAATACTCAAGGTGTAGGCGCCCGGGGTTACTTCGGTATAGGCGCTTACGCCTTTATAGGCTTGCGCGGTAAATAAGGCCGATCCGTTCAGCGCCAAATTAGCCGCGCTAAGGTTTGATGAAGCTTGCACAAACCGCACTTTGGCTTTGCCTGAAGCTGCCGGGTCCCAATTATCAAGCAGGGCAATAACATTATAACTACCGCTGTTACCGGTTAAAAAGAACGAATAGTAGCCTGACCCCTGCAAATCCAACGATACTTTAGCCAGGATAACGTCACTGGCCGAATGTACGGTAATTTCCTGTTCCCCCGCAAAAGCTCCGCGATATACTGACGCGTTGCCCGCGCTAACGGCATCTTCAACCCTAACGTCGCCATCGATGAATAACTTTGACGGACCTGCATCGGCGCTGGCGTTTATCAATTTAACCTTTGCGCTGCCTGAAGCGCCTTCGGCATTTGGATCTTCTTTTTTACAGGACTGGGCCGTGACCATACCTAAAAAGGCAACAGCCAGATAAAGAATTTGGGAGATTTTAACGTTGGTAATTTTTTTCATAGATGGTAAATGAGTACAACAATAGCTTTCCGACTTTACCGGGAAGCGTTTTTACCCAAACGTTAAATTTTTAAGTTTAGTTTATAAAAGTTTCATTTCATTAACATCAAGCCTGCTATTTCGCATTATTATGAATAGCAGATGTGACCGATAAAAGCGGTATTTTAGCTTCGTAAATGAGAGTTATCATCCGGGTTGCCATGCTTGTTATCATCGTTTTAGGATTTTCGTCCTGGGGCTTTTTCGGGCATCATAAAATTAACCACCTGGCTGTTTTTACGCTACCTAAGGGCATGACTAATTTTTACCGGGCAAACATTGGCTATGTAACCGAACACGCCACAGACCCCGACAAACGCCGCTATGTAGACTCGCTGGAAGAACCCCGCCATTTTTTGGATGCGGATCATTACGGCAAACAGCCATTTAAAACCCTGCCCCAAAACTGGTACGATGCCGTGAAGAAATATACGGCTGATACGCTGGATAAATATGGTACCGTGCCCTGGGTTATCCAGTACAATTATTATTGGCTGGTAAAAGCCTTTAAAGCGCATGATACTACCGCCATCCTGAAAACATCGGCAAATATTGGGCATTACATTGCCGATGCGCACGTGCCCCTGCATTTAACTACCAATTACGATGGACAGTTAACCAACCAACAGGGCCTGCACTCGCTTTGGGAAACCCGGTTGCCCGAGTTATTCAGCGATCAGTACAACCTCTATATCGGCAAAGCCAAATACATTGAAAACCCGCTGACCGAAGCTTTCGCTATTTGCAAAGCATCCTACAGATGTGTGGATTCGGTGCTGCTTTTTGAGCTTAAACTAAACGCCACCTTCCCGCCTGATCAGAAATATGAGATGACCATGCGCGGCAAACGCAAGGTGAAAGATTATTCGACAGCCTATGCAGCAGCCTACCAAAAAATGCTGAATGGCATGGTAAAACGCCGCATGCGCGCTGCTATTTACGAGGTTGGCAGCTACTGGTATTCGGCCTGGGTGGATGCCGGCCAGCCTGATTTGGATAAGTTGATTGAGACACCTTTAACCGCCGAACAAAAACAGCAGTTAAATAATGAGGAAGCTTTATTTAAAGCGGGGAAAACTTTAGTTTTAGGTAAGCCATAAAGTTTGCCATGCATCGCCTAAAGATAATTTCTTTACTTATTTCCATGACCATTACGACGACCGTAAATGCGCAAGTTATCCGGTCAAAACGATCAGTTAAAAATAGGGACCGGGCCATGGCCAAAATACAGATGCTGCCAGAGGTTGTTGAGTTTTTACGGACCACTCCAAAGTCTTATAAACCAACATTGCTTCTTTCCGGTGAACCCGACTCGACATCTAAATATTATTGGGTAAAAGTGGGCATCAGCAATTTCGATATGTTTCGCACCAACTTCAATTTCTACATCGATCCAACAACAGGAAAAATACTTTATTGGGATGAGTTATGCGATGATGAAGCAATATATTTGATTACACTGCAACAGTGGCGCTATTGGCGAACAAAACCCGGCTGGATAAAGTTGCACAGCTACAAGCATGGCAAGCTTGTGGTATTACATAAGTAATAATAAATTGCTAACTAAACACTGCCAACTGATTAAGCCGCCTGCTTTTTCTTACCACCGCTAACCGCCGCTACAATAGCCGGAATAACAGATACCAAAATAATAGCCAGACTAACCAGCGAGAAGTGATTTTTAAAGAACTCCAGTCCACCTAAAAATTTACCGGCAAACAGGAAGATGATGATCCATAACGAACCACCTATGATGTTATAAATGCTGTAGCGTAAAAATGGCATCTTACCTACACCGGCCACAAATGGTGCCACCGTACGGATGATCGGTACAAAACGGCTCAATATCACGGCCTTGCCGCCATGCTTATCAAAAAAGGCTTTGGTTTGCAGGTAATAGTCCAGTTTTAAAATCTTGTTATTCTCTTTAAACACCTTAGGGCCAAGGTAATTGCCAAGCATATAATTAACCGTATTACCTAAAAAGGCTGCGATGATCAGGATTAGCGCCAGCAGGTAAATATCCATACCCGTGTTTGGGTTTGATGCGAGGATGGCCCCAGCTGCAAACAATAACGAGTCGCCGGGTAAAAACGGGGTTACTACAAAACCGGTTTCGGCAAAAATAATAGCGAACAGGATGAAGTAGGTAGTTGAATTATAATCGCGAATAATATCGGCCAGGTGTTTATCAATGTGCAGGATAAACTCTATAACATGTTTAATGATTTCCAAAGTTGTGGGTGTTTTTGCGGCGTAAAGATAGTTTTTGTTAGCGATTAGTTAATTAGAGATTAAAGATTAGTATTAGAAAACCGCACACAATACAAGCCCAATCTCTGGATAACCAATCTCTAATCACCTCCCCCCTACCTATTCGTTATAATCGACGCTCTGAATATCGCCGAATCCGTACGCCCTACTACCCCACGGGTATAGATGGTGTAAAGGCGACCGTCCTGCACGGTGGTGGTAGGTAAATCGGTATAAATAGTGGTAGTACCGGTGAGGTAAACTTTAAAATCATAGATGCCGGCGGGTATTTCAAGGTAATTGCTGATCGCCTTAAAACCCTGATTTTTAAAGGCAAGCGTGCCGTTTGCATATAAATCCACATTAACCGTCTTGGCCGATGCATTGATAAAACGCACCTTAGCCCTGCCAATGGTCGGTATCGAGCTGGTATCGGCTACCAAAAAGGCGGTATCCGTTTTATCAGCCACCAAACCGGTAACAAAAAGCGTGTACTTGCAATTTGTAGCAAAAGGGATGGTACGGGTAAAAATAGTACGGTTAGCCAACGTACGCAATTGTATCGGCGTCTCCTGCGTACTCATATAAAAATACTCGGACGGGATGCTGTAATAGTATGATTTGGTGCTGTACTTACGCAAGCCGATATAAAAATCGACCGGGTAAATATCCGGACTAACATTGATGATGTTTAACTGAGTATTTAAGCCCTGCGGAGACGCAGCCGTCTCCTTCCCGCACGATGATAGCATCGATGCGAACATCACCACCGCCAGCGCGGCCGTTAGCAGCGTCAACAAATTATTTTTAAATCCGGGCTTAGCGTTTCTCATCTGCTTAAATTTACACTTATGTTAAGGGCGCTTTTGTTTTTCCCGACCGGATCGCCTGATAGGTACATGGTGTAATACGATCCGGTGTTTAAAAGCACCGTACCGTTAAATACCTCGGTAGCAGTGCCGGCCAGTTTAACTTTCACTACCTTTTTGCCGGCACCTACGCTTTTAAAATCGGTTGTCCCTTTAAAAACCTGGTTGGTGAACGAAAGGGTATCCCCCACTGCAACATCATAAGCCGCCGTCCCCGGCGATGCCTGTACAAATCTTACCTTGGCATTTTTCAATATCGGGTCGGCAATAAAATTATCGTTTAAAAATATCGCGGTAAGCGTGTTTTTACTTTGCTGCCCGGCCATTACAACGGTGCTCGAATCTTTCGCGGCCGTATTCAATTTAATATCGGCCAGCACGGTACGGTCAGTATCGCTTTTAAACTGGTATTGTTGTTCGCCTTTGGTTACTGTTAAATAGCCCGAAGCATTGAACAGGTAAATAGCTGAATTATTGTTTTGCCGGGTACCGTTCAGATACACATCAACAGCCCTGATATCGGTGACGGCGTTAATTACATTTAAATGCGCCGTAGGCAAAACTACCGGCTTATCGTCCCCATTTTTATTGCACGACCAAGCGGCCAGCGCTATCATACAAATCAAAAACGGGTAGCAGTATTTTTTTAGTTTCATTGATAATTCCGGCAGTAATTCACTGTGGCCGGTGCCTAATAAACGCAAAATTAATTCTATTATTCCTATTTATTAATACTTTTATAGGCTACGTGTTTTTTTATATGACTATTAACTACAAAAACTTTGCACTTGCTGCATTGCTTATTTTATATACCACTGCGGCTACATACGCGCAAATCACTTTAAGCCGACCGGTTAATATTAACAAAGCCTTTAAAAAAGGCACCCGCAGCGATAGCGGCAAACCCGGCAGCAAGTACTGGCAAAATACTGCCGATTACCAAATAAAGGTGAGTTTCGATCCCAAAAGCCGCTTGTTGAAAGGAACCGTAGATATCGATTACGTAAATAACAGCCCCGATACGCTTACCCAGCTGCTTTTTAAACTTTACCCCAATCTTTACAAAAAAGGCGTTGCCCGCGATAGCAATTTTAAAGCCGAAGACCTGACCGACGGTGTCGAGATCAGCAAGCTAAGTGTAGACGGTAAAGTAAAAGACGACAAGCAGATTATCATTTTGGGTACCAATATGACCGTGCCCGATACCATATTACCCGGCAAAACCGTTCACTGCGCAGTTACTTACAACTACACGCTTAACAAAACATCGCACCTGCGTACCGGCCAGGTTGATCCTGGTTCGTTCTTTATCGCTTACTTTTTCCCGAGGATAGCGGTTTACGACGATATTGACGGCTGGAACAAATATCCTTACCTCGGCTCGCAGGAGTTTTATAATGATTTTTGCCATTTTAACGCCGAGATTACCCTTCCGGGCGATTATTTAGCCTGGGCAACCGGGAATTTAACAAATCCTACAGAAGTGCTTAACCGCAAGTTTGTGGACAGGATTGCCGATGCTGGCTTGCGCGATAGCGTTACCGATGTAATTACCGAAGCCGAGGCAAAGGCCGGCAACATCACCACACCGGGCAGCAGCCATACCTGGAAATTTGAAGCCGACAGCGTAACCGATTTTGTATTTGCCATCAGCAACCATTACATGTGGAAAGCCGCCAGCTTGGTAGTTGACCCTAAAACCGGCCGTCGTACACGCATGGATGCCGTTTTTAATCCCGATCATAAAACTTACTACGCCGTAATAAATTATGCCCGTAAAACGGTGGAAGCGATGAGCTACCAATTCCCCAAATGGCCTTACCCCTACCCGCACGAAACCGTTTTTGATGGCCTGGACCAAATGGAATATCCCATGATGGTGAACGATAACCCTGTTGCTAACGTGGCCGATGATATCGAGCTGACCGATCATGAGATTTTCCATACCATGTTTCCCTTTTACATGGGCATTAACGAAACCAAATACGGCTGGATGGACGAAGGCTGGGCCACCATTGGCGAGTGGCTGATATCGCCTATAATTGACCCAACCATTGTTGACCCTTACGGCGTGGAAGCCGTTGAAACATCGGCAGGGACGGAAGAGGACCAGCCCATAATGACGCTGACCACCCAAATTAGCGGAGTATCGGGCTTTACCGATTCGTACCCGAAACCGGCCATGGGTTACCTGTTTGTGAAAGATATGCTGGGCGATGAACTATTTACCAAAGCCCTGCACAATTATATTGGTAACTGGCACGGCAAGCATCCCGGTCCGTATGATTTTTTCAACTCCATGAATGCCGGCGCAGGCCGCAACTTGGACTGGTTTTGGAAACGCTGGTTTTTTGACGGCGGCGTGCCCGATCTGGCTATTAGCGAAGTAAACCATACCGGCGGAGAGTTTGAAGTGATTATCAAATCAATTGGTACCAAACCTGTCCCGGTCGATTTGAATGTGGAGTACATGGATGACAGCGTTAAACTGATCCATCACGATGCATCGTGCTGGGAAAAGGGCAATACCCGGGTAACCATCAACTTTACCTCGGCAAAGCCGGTTAAACAATTAACGCTGGGCAGCGTGCACGTGCCGGATGTGGATAAGACGAATAATGTTTATATCAGTAAATAATTTGCGGTTTAATTAAACGGGGCTTTCATTTTCAGGTCGAAAAAAGCGATATTGGCTTTATATAAAAACTACCCCTTAAAAAATGAAATTTGCTATTTTAACCCTAACCTTAGCTGTATTTGGTCTTGGCGCTTCGGCACAAGTATCACCTTATGTTTTTCCGGATTTTGTTAAAGCCAGCGTGCTGCAAAAAAACGGTGCCGCTGCCGATGGCACACTCGATTACAATACCATTAGCCAGGAAATGCTTTTTTTGCAGGATGGCGTTAAAACGGTATTGGATATGAGCAATGTAGATACCATTTATCTTCAGGATAAAAAATTTGTGCCCATAAGCGGAGCCATTTGCTATCAAAAACTGACTGAAACTAAGATCCCTTTATACGTACAATTAATTAATAAACCGCTGCTGAACGGCCGTAATCCCGATTTGGCAGAGCAGGCCAACAATACTATCACATCATCGCAAGGGATTGTTAATTCCAAAACAACATCCGCTAAATATGATATGAAATTTGCCGAAGGGTACACGCTTGAACCGCTAAGCGTGTATTACTTTCAAAAAGGTAAAAGCTTTACCAAAATTGATGATCTGAAAAAAGTGATCAAGCTGTTCCCCGATAAGGAGGCTGCAATAACCGCCTTCGTAAAAGAAAATCATACCGACTTGAAAAACGCCGACGATTTGGCCAAACTGAATATCTTTTGCAATAAATAGATAAATATTTTAAGCACGATATAAAACGCTGCATTAACCGTGCGGCGTTTTTTGTTCGATTTGTTTTCGCGAATAAGCCGCCCCCCTGCCCATCGTTTATCATTTAATGGCAATTATTTTAATTTAAAGTAAACCAAACTAATTTTTAAGATGTTGAGATAGTATAGTTTACCCCTATTAAACAATAAATAATTACGTTATGAAAAACACAATCATCACAATAGCACTGGCCACAATTGGGTTGAGTGCGTCGGCGCAACAGTCGCCATATGTTTTTGCCGATTTTACAAAAGGTACCGTAGTGCAAAAAGGCGGCGTAAAAGCCGATGCTAACGTTAACTACAATACCATAACGCAGGAAATGGTATTTATTCAGGATAACAACAAATCGGTGTTAGACCCCTCTAATGTCGATTCGGTTATCGTTCAGGGCAAAACCTTTATCCCAAGCGGCAAAGCTTTCTTTTTAAGATTAACCGGCACCAAGGTTCCGCTTTTAGAGCAAATTGCCAATAACCACCAGGCGGCGGGCCTACAAGCCGGTACAGCCATGGGCGGTGCCGTAGGCAGTGATAATTCGGCCGCACCAACCACCGCATCGGCAGATTATGATTTGAAACTGAAAGATGGCGATTCGTTAGTGCCCGACAATAAATTCTGGCTGCAAAAAGATAATAAGTTTGAAAAAGCCGGCGATAAAAAAGACTTCGTTAAAGTGTTCCCCGATAAGGAGCAGGCCATTGATGCCTTTGTGAAAGAAAACAACATCGATTTTAAAAAAGCTGACGATTTGGCCAAGTTGACTGTGTTTTGCAATAAGCAGTCATCAGCCTCATTGTAATTTAAAGGAATAATTTGCTGCATGTAGTCAGAACTTCAGGCGGCGCCAGAAGATAAACGTACAAAAGCCTCGCAACATAATCGCGAGGCTTTTGTACGTTATAGCATATACCGCCAAAAAAAGAGGTTCCGATATCAATATCTTAAATCAATATCTGATAGTTGAGATAAAATAAATACGCCATCTACAGCAGTGATATTGCCTTGCACTATGATTCTGTTATACAGCTCCTTAAGCGGCGGTAAAAAGATTGGCTGGTATCCCTTCAACGCTTCTTTATTGGTGGTGCCTTCAACATAATCATTGATTTTACGTAGCGTTTTGGCGTTTTCTGTAGCAGGTACATTTTCGGTATTAGCTCTTCTGGCCGCGATATCAATAAAACTTAAAGATGCTGGATCGGAAAAATCGGTAACAAAGGCGCAATAAGCCGCTTTTAAATCCTCATCCAGATATTTACCGATCGAGGCAACAGGTGTACCGCCGCCAACCATACTCCAGTCTAAATTGGCTTTTGCTACTTCGGGATTAGTTGTGTAAAAGATGGTTTTCTTATCCAGTTTACTTTCAACCCGTCCGGCGATGTATTTAGCCCTCGCATTGATTAAAGCAGGTGGGAAATTTTGATTAAAATAAGAGATTTGCAATACCGCTTTATTATGCAGCAAATCCTGGTTACACCTTTCAATCAATTGCTGTGCTTTTAACGCCTTTTTACTGTCAAAGTTATTTGCCCATGTTTTAATATCAGCGTAAGCAACAGAATCTGGCGTATTATTATCGCTCCATTTTTCGCTTAGCTTTGCGCCGTAGGCTTTACCAAGCGGGTAAATATAGGCAGCCAAAAAATACGATGGCGGGATGATAGTGTTAGGCGCAACCCCGTAAAGATTCACCATATCTAAAGGATGCGAGAGATTATATTTTTTTACCCAGTGCAAAAGCGCTCTAAATTCACGATTGCGGAATTTATGATTATCGGCAAAAAGATTTTTAAGCACGGAGTCTAAAACCGCCGTATCAGCAGGAGCCTTACCGGTTAAAAAAGTATTTAAGGGCCGCAGCTCCCAATCGTTGGATGAGACCAGTATGTTTCTGAATTTCTTTTTTTGGATAAGATAGGCCGAAAATGCTGCATTAAATTGTTTGCTCTGTTTCCCAAACTCGGCTACATCACCTAAACCTACCAGCTTAACCTGGTCAACGTTTTTAAAGTCCGAGAGCTGATCAAATACCGGCAAAGCCTGTTCTATGGTTTTTGAAGCAATCTCTTGTACTTTTTGTGCTTTTGTGTTACTGAAAACAAATAACAGCACTAATAAAATGTAGCTATTTCTCACTGCGATTTGGTTGGTTTTGATTTTATGGTTGGATAGATATTAGAAAATACCGCTAAAGCATCAAATGGATTTGGAATCCTGGTATTAACAGCCATCAAATGAATACCGTTTGCATCAATAGCGTTAGTATTATCGCCTACGCCCATTCCGATCAGGTCTTGATGAAAAAAGACTCCTTCGGAAATCCTGTAGTTGTTCAGCATACGGGTACCGGCGCCTGTAGGGCCGGCTATAAAGTTTTTGGTGATATACTTTACAGCGCCATTACTTGTGCTGTCTTTAAAAACAACTTCGGCCGCGGCTGTTTTTGAAAAATCGGTAGCGATAACGTAATACTTTTCTTTAAGATAGGCAGCCAAATAAGTACCCATATATTTAAAATCGGTACGGATGACGTGACCGTTGTGCGCCCATACGATCGCTTTTTTACCATCGCGGCCCAGGTATTTTACGTTTTCGAAAAGCACGCTGTCGCGGTATAAATTGGCTGATATATCGTGTACCGATGTAATAGCCGCTTCTTTTACCAGGTGATTTACCCCATTTACTACATTATGAATGTAAAACGATAACCAATCATTATCGTCCCTGCTCAGTTTAGCTTGCAGCATTTTTTTATTAGTCGCCAGCCAATCTTCAATTATTTTAATCTTATCAGGATCAGCAATATCCGAATTAAGCTTATACACATATTTTTCACCCTCCTTTTCGCTGTACGGAATAATGTAGCGGTTCAATATAAAGTTAATTACCCGCGGGTCTGTACCCAGGTCAAAGCCGTAAACATAAACCATATCTTTGGGATGCTGAATATTAAATTGCTTTATCCATTTAAGCAGCTCCGGGAAAACGATAGTTGTGGCATCAGTAAAACCCTCCTTTTTTATGGTTTGGATAATGTAGGATGTATCTGTTGCCGTTGGGTCGCACAAAAACTTTCGCATCACCCTAAGGTCTGAGAAATCTTCCCGTTCAAAAAAAATCTTGCGGTAGCCTTTCTTTTCTATCAGGTACCTTACCATGTTGGCCTTAAAAGCGATAGGTTCGTACCCACCATGACTTACCTCGCCCAGCGCCAATATTTTAACCGAGTCGGGGATTTTACTATCGAAGATCGACCCCAGGTAATCTTTTGAATAATTAACCGTCAGATCATCTAATTGAAATTTGGCAAGTTTGCTTCCCGGCCCTTGAGCGCGGGACGCTTGATGCAAACCTATAACCAGGCACCAACTCAAGATAATGATCCCGGCTAATTTTTGCACGCGAATTTTAGTTGCAGGTTGTAGTGGTGTAGGCATTGGTATAAGGCTGAAGTAAAGCATGGGTAAGATTAAAATTTCCTGTGATAGTTTAATCTTTTCAAAAAAATAATTTTGAGGAGACTACATACATAGTATATCTGAAGTCAGAGACTTCAGACAGCAACGGATTATAAATATTTTTTGTTGCTGTACGTAGTCTCCGACTACGTACAAACTATGCCTGAAGTCTCTGACTTCAGGCAACAAAATCTATAAAAAAGCAAAAGCCTCGCAATATAATCGCGAGGCTTTTGCTTTTTTATAGCCATCTCCTTCGGGGAGGGTTGGGAGGGGTGTTTATGCGTAGCTATTCAGCATTACCGGCATCACCAGCATTAATACATCTTCGTTATCGTCGCCGCCTTGTGGCAGTAATAAACCGGCGCGGTTAGGGGTGCTCATTTGCAGGGCAACTTCTTCGCAGTTCAGGTTTTTCAGCATCTCGATTAAGAAACGGGCATTGAAACCGATCTCCATATCATCACCTTCGTACTGGCAGTTCAGGCGCTCGTGCGCTTCATTGCTAAAGTCGATATCCTCAGATGAGATATTCAGCTCGCTGCCATTTATTTTTAAACGCACCTGGTGGGTGGTTTTGTTAGCGTAAATAGCCACACGACTTAACGACCCTAAAAACGCCTGACGATCGATCGTCATCATGTTAGGGTTATTCTGCGGAATTACCGCTTCATAATCAGGATAGCGTTCGTCAATTAAGCGGCAAACCAGGTTAATGTTGCCGAATTTAAAGAATGCACTGGTGTTGTTATACTCAACCGATACGTTCACATCATCGTTTGGTAAAGCAGATTTTAACAGGTTCAACGCTTTTTTAGGTAGAATGAACGAAGTTGCAGTTGCAGCTTTAGCATCTTTACGACGGTAACGCACCAATTTATGGGCATCGGTAGCCACAAAGGTGAACGATTGCGGGGTTAGCTGGCAAAATACGCCGGTCATGGCCGGGCGTAGTTCATCGTTACTAACTGCGAAGATGGTTTTGTTGATAGCCTCACCTAAAACTGATGATGGCAGGTTAACCGATGCGGCATTTTCTACCACCGGGATTTTCGGGAAATCGTCGCCGTTTTCGCCGCTCAGTTTGTATTTACCGTCGCCGGCGCTGATCTCGATAGCGAAGGTAGCATCATCAACCGAAAAAGCGATGGGTTGCTCTGGCAGCGATTTTAGCGTATCCAGCAAGATGCGCGAAGGGATGGCTATACGGCCGTTCTCTTTAGCCTCGCTCAGGGTAAGCGAAGTGGTCATGCTGGTTTGCAAATCGGTTGCCGAGATGGTTAGGTTACCATCTTTTATTTCAAATAAAAAGTTTTCCAGAATCGGCAGTACGGTACTGTTGCTAAGCGCACCGCTTACAGATTGTAGTTGCTTTAGTAACGTTGATGTCGAAACAATAAATCTCATATAAGGGAATTAATCAACCAAAAATAGAAAAAATTACCGCGCGTACTTGCGCTTGCGTAAATAATGTTGAAAAATAGCAAATATTAACACCACCAGCAAAGGCCCAATGGTATTTATCAGCTGCCATGATAGCTTTTCGTTACGGATGCGCGGGCGGTTGAGCAAACGCAGTTTAATCTCTTTATTCCGCAGACTGATCAGCCTTGCATCGCCGGTCAGGTATTCGGCCAGGTTAAGCAGCAGGTTTTTATTCCCGAAGTTTTTATCCAGGTAATGATCATAGCCCAGCGGGTAAGGCGTGCCGTCTTTATTAATTTGATTTTTAAAGATATCACCATCGCTGATCACTACCATTTTTGTCGGTTTGCTCTCTTTCAGCGGCGTGATGTGTTCTGTTATGCCTTCAGGCACCGGACGGTTAAGAAAAGTCGATTTAAATTTACCTTCCAGCAATACCGCGACCGGCTTTGGCGCACTTTGAAAATCTTTAGGATCGGGCACCTGCTCTACCATCTGTAACGACATTTGGTAAGGCGTGTTTAAAGCCTTGTTGTAAGGCGATGATGCCAGCAGCACCGTTTTTTGCACGTTTTTAATATCAAGGATATCTATCGAGCTGGCAAACTCGCTGCGCACACCTTCCAGATTTTTCACTATCGGGCTTTTGGCAAAGGGTACCCATATCGGGTAAAACAACCATGGCACCATCTGGATTTGCGGACTGCCACCTACATTGCCTGTCGTCATCGGGATTTGTGCGCAACTCATATCGGCTATCAAATCGTAATTGATCCGCACACCGTAGTTAAACAACTGATCGTCCAGATTCAGTTTTTTAGGGAAAGTCATCTGATCGCCGCCATGGTTACGCATGCTGTCCAGTTCGGCGCTTACCTGGTCTATGGTCCATAATACGCGACCGCCGTTCATGATGTACTGATCAAGTTTATATTTTTCGGCTTCGTCAAAAGCGGTATCAGGCTTGGCTATGATTACCAGGCTTACTTTTTTCAGACTATCGAATGGAATGCGTTTAAAATCGAAACGGGCTACATCAAAACCGGCTTCGCCTAAAGCCTGGCGGGCGCCTAAAAATTGCAGGCTATTCAATTCCTTATGCCCCTGCGATACACCTATTAATCCTTTGGTATTACTTACCGCTTTACTGATGGCGTTAGCAAATACATACTCCAGGTTTTGGATCGAATTATTCAGCACCTCATCTGGCGAGATGCCCATGCGTTGCTGCAGCAGGCTCACCGGTACTTCCTTGCCATTGGCACTAACCATTGCGGCGGGGAATACAATTTTTTGGATCTGTCCGTCGCTGGTGGGTACGCTTAAATTGGTGGCTTCAATACCGCGTGTTTGTAAATCCTGAATGATATCTTCCTGCTTATCCTGCCCGGCGCCGTTCAGCGGATCGATAATATCAAAAGTCAGCTTACCGTGGCTGTAGGCCTCTAAATCGCTCAGCATATCGCGGGTGGCATATTGCAGGCGTTTCATCCCGGCAGGCATATTATCGCCTTTAAGGTATATCGTTACTTTTACCGGCTTGCGCAGGCTATCCATAATATCCCGGCTCACTGCCGATAGCGTATAACGGCCTTCTTTAGTAAAATCTATGCGGGTAAAGGATACATGCGACAAAATAGACAAAGACACCAGCGCCCCACACAGCACACTGAATGCTTTAACATTAATAGCTTTTTGCCTTTGGCGGACCAACACAAACAAAGTTAACGCTATAAATATCGCGGCCAGCTCAATAAAATAAGCCAGGTCGCGGGTATCTAACACGCCGCGACTTACTGATTGATAATGCTCGGTAATGCCTAAATATTGAACGGACAGATCCTGTAAAGACAATAATCCGCTCAGCGAATCGAACCCGCTGAAAAAGAAGAAACAAAGGAAAACCGCCAGCGCGAAAGCAATGATCTGATTTTTAGTGATAGCCGATGCAAAGATGCCGATAGCCGCAAAACAGCCACCTAACAAAAACAGACCGAGGTAAGATCCGATCACTCCCCCGCTATCGATATTGCCTTGCGGCGACCCTAAGGTGCTTACTGTCCAGTAATAAATCAGCGTTGGCACTAAGGCGCTTAACAGCAGCACTACCGCCGCAAAATATTTACCTAATACAATCTGCACATCGGTCAGCGGGCGGGTAACCAGCAGCTCAAAAGTACCTTCCTTGCGTTCCTCGGCCAGCGAGCGCATGGTAATGGCCGGGATGAGAAACATAAACAGGAACGGTGCGGTGTTAAACAGGCTATCCAACCCGGCGTAGCCGTAATCTAAAATACTGCTATCGGGAAACACCCACAAAAACAGCCCCAGCACCAACAGGAAAAGCCCGATAGTAACATAGGCCACCAGCGAGCTTAAATAGGAAATGATCTCTTTCTTGAATATTTGATACACTGTGCGAAATTAGTGATTTCCGTTGGATTCAACCACCTTGTCATTTCGATAGAGCGAAGAATAGGGAAGAGCGGGCGGGCGAAAGAGAAATCTTATACGATTGCACGGCTCTGCTTATTCGCTTATGATGCGTATAAGATTTCTCTCTACGTTCGAAATGACAAGATGATGTATACTAACTACTTAATCCCATCCGGTTTAAAATCCAGCGAGATCGAGTTCATGCAATAACGTTTGCCGGTTGGCGGGGGGCCGTCATCAAAAATATGGCCCAGGTGCGAGTCGCAGCGGCCGCAGAGTACTTCGGTACGTTCCATGCCGTAGGTATGGTCGTCTTTGTCCTTCACGCTATTTTTACCTTCAGCCTGGAAAAAGCTGGGCCAGCCGCAATCGCTGGCAAATTTGGCTGTGCTGCGGAAAAGCAGGTTACCGCATACCGCGCAGTAATAGGTGCCTTTTGTTTCGGCATTCCAAAGCTTGCCGGTAAAGGGGCTTTCGGTAGCGGCTTCGCGGGCGGTAGCGTACAGGGCCGATGGTAAAATCTTTTTCCACTCGGCATTAGTCACATTTAGTTTTTTGGTATCGGTGTTAGAGTAATAGGGATTATGCTCGTGCCCTTTATCTGATTTTAGGTTTTGGGCAGATGCACTTGCAATGCCGCAAGCCAGGATCCCCATCAACAGTAATATTCTCATTTCTTCAGTTTATCTTTAAATACCTTTTTAAATTTCTCCAACTCGGGCTGAATCACGTATTGGCAATAGGGTTTACTGCTGTTCAGATTATAGTAGTTCTGATGATAATCTTCGGCCTTGTAAAATACGGTGTAAGGCGCTACCTGGGTTACAATTTTCTTTTTGTAAACCTTTTCCTCGTTCAATTTGGCAATGTAGTACTGCGCTTTGGCTTTTTGATCGGCATCATGATAAAATATGGCCGAACGGTATTGCGTCCCCTCATCGTTACCCTGGCGATTTAAACTCGTTGGGTCGTGCGCGGTAAAGAATGCTGCCAACAATTCGTCATAGCTGATCACCGATGGGTCGTAAACAATATCGCAGGCTTCGGCATGGCCGGTTTCGCCGGTGCAAACTTCTTCATAAGTAGGGTTGGCTACTTTGCCGCCAATAAAGCCCGAGGTTACTTTTTTAACCCCGTTCAGTTGTTGAAATTTTGATTCGGTGCACCAAAAGCAACCTGTAGCAAAAGTGGCAGTTTCCAATTTGTTTTTACCGGGCGTAGCTTTACGCGATGTCATCTCTTTAAAGCTTTTGCTGTGGCTGATGCCTTCATCATCCTGCGCTAAAGCGGTAGTGGCGCTGCCAACAAAAAGCAGCAGTAAGTAAAAAATGTGTTTCTTCATAAACTATATTGGGATATGCTTTTATTTTTAGACGGTTTTACGAGCATATCCTTACTAACGGAAAGATACGGCTGTTAGTTGTACCGACTTAATAACCGTTTTGTAAAATTTATGCTGATAAAAAAAGCGCTATTCAAACATTAACCTAAGCTCTTTCAAGCGCGGCACTTACCGAATCGGCAAAATGCACCAACCTGCCTTTGTTGCTTTCGTAAATAAAATCGCGAAGGCTTTTACTTTCTACCTCTACAAAATCCCCAACAATAGCCAGCCGCATCCGCCAGTTAGAGCATTTTTGCAGCACTTCGCCGGCCAAGCCGCTTTTTAATTCAAAAAAAGAAGGATCTAATTGCTTTGCGTAAATAACTACCAGATCGAAACCCTGGTAATACAAATCAGCCAAGAGCTGACTGCCGTCTTCGGGCGTAGTGATCAGTAATTCGTCCGAGATTAGTTCGGCAATTTGGGTGTTGTTTTTTGTGTGGGTGGTAATTTGCATGGTGATGTTTGGGGGCGATTGTATAAGCCACGCTTCCCCTCTTGAGAGGGGCCAGGGGTGTGTCCTTTAAGCGAGATGAAAGGACACACCCCTATGAAAGTTTTTGCTATTTAGTTCTTTAGTGCATCCCCTCTCAAGAGGGGAAACTTCTGCTACTACAAACTAACACCTACCACCCAATCCTATACGCCACCCTGATGGTGGTTTGCTGCACCACCCCTTGCGACCATTGCTCGTAGCGGAAACCGATGTCTAAATCTTGTTTCCCGTTCAGCTTAGCTAAAAAAACCGGACCGAGCGAAAAGGCAAATAAATTACGTTTGGTGCCAAATACGTTGGCCTTTGTCTCCATTACATCGCCGCCTTCCAGTTCCAGGCATATGCCCTGGCCGGCCCAGTAACGCACCCCGGCTTTCAACGGCACAAAGGTAGCATCGGGCTGACTGCCGGTAGCACCCGTAAGGCCGCTTTTGTAATGTAAAGCTTGATATGCACCGGTTACGGTTGCTGCAAAATCGCCGGCTACGGGTATTTCAAACTTGGCCGAAGCACCATAACCAATACTATATACGCTGCGCGACGGGATCACCAGCTCGGGACCGATGCTAAAGCCCGATTTACTGTATTTTTCTTCATCCTGCGCGCGGGCTTTAAACTGCGCTACGGCTACGATAAACAATAACAGAACTAATTTTTTCATACTGATAAGGGAAGACGTAGAAAATTAAAACGCGAATTTATAGGCAACGCGTAACCCTAAAAAGCCAAGGGTCGATCCGCTGCGGGTCCAGGCCTCGTAGCGTACGCCAACATCTACCGCTTCGCCGCCTTTCACCGGGAATAAGATGCCTACACCCGGTGTATAGGCAAAAGATGTGCCCGAATCGGGAAGGATATCCGAAACATTTGTTCCGCCTGTTTGAGTACCAACAGCGGCTCCAACCTGCCCCTCCACATAATATCTTGATTTGAAATAATAACGCGCACCAACTTCAATCGGTACAAACGTGGCCGATTGTTCGTTATCCCCATTAGCTTTGTGCGCCTCGGTTGATAAGCTACTGAACATTAAAGTATTGAAACCTACGCTTACCGTTGCTTTTAAAGCCTGGCAAAGCGGAATTTCGCCTTTAACATTTAACCCGATACCATAATCGTACCCGGTTTTGGTACTGCCGACAGGTAAATCGCCATCCACACCAATATTTAACTTGAAACCACCTTTAGATGAGGTTTGCGCCGAAGCGGTAAAAACGAAAGCTGCAAGCAGCATTAATAAGGTAAATGTTTTTTTCATACTATTTTTTTAGGGATATGATTGGTTAACGTAAAAATACAAAACTTGGTACTGCAACCTAATTATTTGTAAGGCCGATAAAAATTTGCTCTAACGATTGCCCTTTGTTTTTGCCGGTCAGGCCCTCCAGCGTATCGTCGGCTACAATTTTGCCTTTGTTAATAATAATTACCTGGTTGCATACCGCCTCTACCTCCTGCATAATGTGGGTGCTGAGGATGATGGTTTTGGTTTTACCCAGGTCACGGATCAGCTGGCGGATGCCGATCAATTGGTTAGGGTCGAGCCCTGATGTAGGCTCGTCTAAAATTAGCACCTCGGGATTGTGCAGGATGGCCTGCGCCAGCCCTACCCTTTGACGGTAACCGCGCGATAGCTGACCGATTTTTTTATGCTGTTCGGGTGTTAAACCGGTTAGTTCAATCACCTCGTTAATGCGTTCTTCCTGATTTTCGATGCCATGAATGCCGGCAATAAACGCCATCGATTCTTTCACGTACATATCCAGGTAAAGCGGGTTATTTTCGGGCAGATAACCAATGCGGCTGCGCACCTGTAACGATTGAGTGGTAATATCAAACCCTGCCACCGTAGCCGATCCTGATGTTTGCGGGATAAAGCCCGTCAGCATTTTCATGGTGGTTGATTTACCTGCACCGTTCGGTCCCAAAAAACCCAGCACCCCCGGTTGTGCGCTGAAGCTGATGCTATCGACAGCCTTTTGTTCGCCGTAAACTTTTGTTAAATCGGTAACGCGGATACTCATAGTTTTCAAAGGTAGATGTTAGACATGAGATTTGAGATGTGAGATTAGAAAAAATAGCAGACCTGCTGTAGTAGATTTTACCACAAAGGTCACAAAGACTTGCGTAATCCAGAAAAACACAGAGAACACAAAGGCCTTCAAAATGCTCTTATTTGCTTTTGCTGACGCAAGTTTAGACCAAGTATAAACGTTGGGCAGTTTGCAAAGTAGTACCGTTCAACCTAAACCCGGTAGGAGCGGAAAACCCGGAGCGAGGTACGAGCACGGCTTTGGAGCGGATAACGGGGCTACCGGCCGCCATGAAATACTGACTTTCATTTTCAAAAAAAAGATTTGAGATGTGAGATTAGAAAAATTGGCCAACCTTTATAGAGACGATTTTACCACAAAGCTCACAAAGACTTGCTTGTACAAGAAGAACACAGAGAACACAAAGCTAATCATAGGTCATAAAGCTTTGTGCCTCTGCTGGCGCGAGTTTGAGGGCAGACCAAGGCGCCGAACTAACTCGTGCTTGTTACACGCTAAAGTCTAAAACTTCAGCGGAAACTACCCAGGCTACACTACACTAAACCTGCGGGAGCGAAACGTTTATAAGTCTCAAAAAGGCTTGATTATTGCACTGATAAATCCGAAATCGAACATCTGAAATCCGAAATATTAACCCTTTTACCTTTCCCCCTAAATCCTATCTTTGCAGGGTTATGAGTACAAATACCGACGAACTTTTTAAAAATGTAATTGCCCATGCCAAGGAGTATGGCTTTGTTTTCCCAAGCAGTGAGATTTACGACGGACTGAGCGCCGTTTATGATTACGGCCAGTTTGGCGCCGAGCTGAAAAACAATATTAAAACCTACTGGTGGAAAAGCATGGTGCAAATGCACGATAACATTGTCGGGATTGATTCGGCCATATTTATGCACCCCAAAATATGGAAAGCCAGCGGCCACGTAGATGGTTTCAGCGACCCGATGATTGATAACAAGGTTACTCAAAAACGCTACCGCGCAGATCAGTTACTGGAAGATAAGATTGCTGCGTACGATACCGCCGGTCAGACTGATCAGGCCGAACTGCTGCAAGCCGAGATGGATAACGCCCTGAAAGCTGAAGATTTGCCCCGTCTACGCGAACTGATTCTTGAGCATGAAATTAAAGATCCGCTTAGTAAAGATAAACCCGATTGGACCGAAGTACGCCAGTTTAACCTGATGTTTAGCACGCAGGTAGGCGCTTTGGCCGATGATTCGAGCACCATATATCTGCGCCCGGAAACCGCCCAGGGAATTTTTGTAAACTTTTTAAACGTGCAGAAATCGGGCCGGATGAAAATTCCGTTTGGGATTGCCCAAATTGGTAAGGCTTTCCGTAACGAGGTAATTGCCCGTCAGTTCATTATCCGTATGCGCGAGTTTGAGCAGATGGAGATGCAATTTTTTGTGCGCCCCGGCACACAGAAAGAGTGGTTTGAGAAATGGAAAACCACCCGCCTGCAATGGCACCTGGCTTTAGGTACCGATGCCGCCAAATACCGCTACCACGAGCATACCAAATTGGCGCACTATGCCGATGCTGCTTACGATATTGAGTTTGATTTTCCGTTTGGATTTAAAGAGGTGGAAGGGATTCACAGTCGCACTGATTTTGACCTGAGCCAGCACCAGGAATTTTCGGGCAAAAAGATGCAATACTTTGATCCGGAAGTTGACCCTGACACTAACAAGCCTTACGGTAACTACGTGCCTTACGTGATTGAAACATCGATAGGTTTGGACCGGATGTTTTTACTGACCATGATCAACGCTTACGAGGAAGAAGACTTGAGCACCGAGGAGAAACAGGACAGTCGCACCGTGTTGCGCCTGCACCCTTGCTTAGCCCCGGTTAAAGCTGCTATTTTCCCGCTGACCAAGAAAGACGGTCTACCTGAAAAAGCCCGCGAGATTATGGATAAACTGAAGATCGACTTCAACATTCAGTACGAAGAGAAAGATGCTATAGGCAAGCGTTACCGTCGTCAGGATGCTATTGGTACGCCATTCTGCATCACGGTAGATCATCAGACTTTAGAAGATAACACCGTAACCATCCGCCACCGCGACAGCATGGCGCAGGAGCGCGTTGCCGCCGATCAGTTAGACAAAATTATTGGTGATTTGGTAAGCTGGAGGAATGTGCTTTCATAAGCTGAAAGGTTAAAGGCGAAAGCTAAAAGCCTCGATTTTATCGGGGCTTTTTTTATTGATTTTGATCTGCGCTAACCAGACGAAATAATTATTAAATTTGTTTATGGAAACAGTGATCATGCATCCTAAAAACAGCGAGCAATTATCTGCATTAAAAGCGATTGCCAAAGCGCTTAATGTAGAATTTGAGACGACTAAAAGTTCATATAATCCCGAGTTTGTAAAAAAAATCAAACAAAGTAAAAAGCAAGTTGAAGAAGGAAAATTTATTACGCTTGACCCAAGTAAATCGCTATGGGAAAATTTAGGGTAATTCTATCCGAACAAGCTGCCAAAGATCTGTCAGTTATTAAAAGATCTGGAGATAAAGCTTCAATAAAGAAAGCTGAAATTATTATTTCTGAATTATACGATCACCCTGAAACTGGTACCGGCAAACCTGAGAAATTAAAATACGATCTTGCCGGATATTGGTCGAGACGCATAAATAAAAGGGACAGATTAATTTATCTTATCGAAAATGAAATCATCACAGTGACTGTAGTTTCTGCCGTTGGACATTACGATGATAAATAAACCGCCTACCCATTTAAAGATTTAGAAGCCTCGATTTTATCGGGGCTTTTTTTGTGCCAAACTAAACTTTATATTAAAGATTTAACTATTGATTGAACTTTATATTAAGTTTACCGTAAACAACCTAAAGTTGTGCTTAGTATATCTATCGCTTACTGCAACTGTTACTACGGCCCCATATTTTGAAACAGGTATTTGCTTTTTTTATCTTACTGTTATGTTCGGCGCTGCATACTTTGGCCAAACCACAGGTTAGCACACCTGATAGTATTAAAAAGTTGATAGCAACCGATCCCCGAAGCCCCAAAACTACCGGCAAAGCTAATATCGACCGCATCAACAAACTGGCCGACGAATTTTTTGAATCAGCGCCGGATAGCACTTTTCGCTATGCTAACCTGGCTATGAGTTTTGCCAACCAAGCGCACTACACAAAAGGTATTGCCGATGCCTATATTAACCTGGCCCGGGTAAATACGTTTAAGGGGCATTTCCCCGCCTCCGAGAAAAACTTTAAATATGCGTTGCAGCTTCACCGCCAAATTGGCGAGCAGTACGGCATGTCTGAAGCTTATGTGGGTTTAGGTCGTATTAAAGATTTTTTGGGATTTTACAACGATGCTATTACTTATCTGGATTCGGCTTTAGTTATCCGGAAAAAACTGGGCGATGAGATAGAGATAGCCGATTGCTACAACAGCATGGGTGTAGTTTATGATAATAAGGGTGAATTTTCTAAAGCGCTTGATTATTATTTAAAATGCCTGGCCATTTCGCTGAAGCATCACGAAGATCTTGCATCGGCCGATTATTACTGCAACATCGGCATCATTATGCAGCACCTGGAACTTTACCCCAAGGCTTTGCACTATTTCGATATCGCCTTAAAAATTTGGCAAAAGTATAACGACAGGCAGGGCATCAGCACCATTTATCTCAATAATGGAGAGGTGCTGATGGCTCAAAAAAAATATGCCGAAGCCACTATCACCCTCAATAAAGCTTCGGTGATTTTCCATCAGATGGATGATAAGGAGGGGATAGCTTTTAGCTATTACGACTTAGGCTTGCTTCACTATCACACTAACCGGCTGGATTCGGCGGTGCGGTATTTAAATTTGTCGCTTGCAACTGCTTCAACCCATGGCATTAAATACAACAAGGCTTATGCTTATTTGGGACTGGCTATGGTTTACAATCAAAATGCCGATTATAAGAATGCCTACCGTTACGCTACGCTCGCACAAACCACGGCCGATAAATTAGGCAGCACCGATATCCGCGCTAATGCGGCATTGCAGGTGAGTAAAGCTTTAGCAGGTAGCGGGCGGTTTCCGCAGGCTTATCAGCAAACGCAGATCTACCAATCGTTAAAAGACAGCGTTAAGAGTAACGATATCATCCAAAAAATTACAGCCTACAACTTAGAGTACGATTTTAATAAAAGCCAGCTTGAGTATAAACGCCAACATCAGGCGCAAATAGTAGCTTATAAAAAAACGATAGAAGACCAGCGCAGGGCCAGTATTATTTACGTAATAGTGGTATTATTGGCGGCTTGCATTGCCGCTATTTATTACGGCGCGAAACACAGGCAGGTGCAGATTAACCAAACACTGGCCGGTAAGAATGCCGAGATTCTGGAACAGAAAAACAACCTGAACGATCAGGCTGAAAAATTAAACGAACTAAACCATTTAAAAGACCGGTTGATTGCTATCCTTGCGCACGACTTACGCGCCCCGCTAAGTACCCTGCGCGGCCTGTTTAACCTGATGGTTGATAAAGAAATTACCCGCGAAGAGTTTGCCGATATGGTACCGCAGGTGTTTAACAAACTGCAAAGCACATCCGACTTTTTAGATACGCTGCTGTTTTGGATTAACAGCCAGGTTGATGACACCCGGCAAAACATCAAGACCTTTAGTTTAAAACCATTGGTTGATATGGAGCTTGAAATGCTTCAGGATCAAGTAATAAAAAAATCGCTGACGGCTTTAAATAATGTGACCGAAGAAGCCATTGTGCTGGCCGATCCAAATTCGATAAGGATAGTGGTACATAATTTTTTGACCAACGCCATCAAATTTTCACCCAACGGAAGTTTTATCGAGATACATAGTCATTTAAAAGACGAAAATCAACAAGTATTAACCGTGCAGGATGAGGGCATTGGGATGAGCCCTGCAACGGTAAGCAACCTGTTTAAAGGCCAGGTGAGCAGTACACCAGGTACTAATTATGAAATTGGCACCGGAATGGGCCTATTGTTTTGTAAAGAATTAATCGAAACCTATAACGGTAAAATTTGGGCCGAAAGCGAAGAAGGCAAAGGCTCCAGATTATGCTTTATGCTGCCGGCCGGTAATCAAACAGATGATAACCTTACCAGGAACAATCCGACATAATCAATAAAACCTTATCCCAACTTTGCGGGTTATATCATTATGACAAAGCCAGCAAATTCCCCCGACAAACCATCGCCAGCCGATACCCCAACCGACAGGCCCGAAGATAACGGCCACGAAAGCGTAGTTAAAAAAGAAGACAAACAATACCACGCCGATCAGCCTCAGCAGGAAAACATCGCCAAGCGGCACGAGAAAGAAGAACAGCCGGTAGAACCGGGATCTAAGTCGTAAGTTCTGAGTCTTAAGTTCTAAGTCTGACTTAAGACTTAAAAAGTTGAAGCTCTGCTTCTGACTTAAGACTCAGAACTCAAGACTTATGACTTAACGGCTGATTCCCGCCGAGTTAAATTGCAGATCGTAGAGTTTTCGGTAGTAGCCGTCTTCTATGCGGAGTAGTTCCTGGTGGGTGCCTGACTCCATAATTTCGCCATGATCTAATACGATGATCCTGTCGGCTTTTTGGATGGTGGATAGGCGGTGAGCGATGACGATGGCCGTACGGCCCTGCATCAGTTTATCAATGGCGGTTTGAATCAGGATTTCTGTTTCCGTATCTACCGATGATGTCGCTTCGTCCAGCACCAAAATAGCCGGATTATAAACCATGGCACGGATAAACGAGATCAACTGTGCTTGTCCGGCAGATAAGGTTGCACCGCGTTCCATCACGTTATAATCATAACCGCCCGGTAAGCGCATAATAAACTCGTGTGCGCCTACATCTTTGGCTGCCGCAATGATTTCCTCGCGACTGATAATCGGGTTGTTCAGGCTGATATTATTGGCGATGGTATCCGAAAAAAGGAAAACATCCTGTATCACTGTCGCAATGCGCGAACGGAGGTAGCCCACTTCGTAATCGTCGATATTAATCCCATCCACAGTTACCGCTCCCCTACCAATTTCGTAGAAACGATTCAGGATATTGATGGTGGATGATTTACCTGCACCTGTCGCGCCTACCAGCGCTAAAGTTTCTCCGGGTTTAATGTGGAAGTTGATATCTTTCAGCACCCAGTTCTCATCGTTATAGGCAAACCAAACATCTTTAAATTGGATGTCGCCTTTTATCTCTTTGGTGATAGTGCCTTTATTCGGAGCAACGTCGTCTGTATCCAGCACCTTAAAAATCCGGTCGGCTCCTACCATGCCCATTTGCAGGGTGTTGAACTTATCGGCCAGTTGGCGAATCGGGCGGAAAAGTAAGTTCAACAGCGTAATAAACATCAGGATAGTACCCGCGCTAATGCCTTTAGAATTGGCCGTCATCTGCGACATTTGCTGATCAGACAGTACCCGTTTACAGCCGTACCAAACCAGCAGGCCGATACAAACCGAAAACAAAATCTCTACCACCGGGAAAAATATCGAATAGTACCAGTTTGAGCGGATGTTAGCATCGCGGTACTTTCCGTTCACATCCATAAACTTGCGCATCTCCTGGTCTTCGCGGGCGAAGTATTGAATAATGCTGATGCCCGAAATATGCTCGGCCAAAAAAGTATTCAACTGTGCCACATGGGTACGCACATCCTGGAAGGCAGATTTAATGGCTTCTTTAAAAATCCAGGTTGATGCCAACAGCAAAGGCATGGGGATCAGGGTAATCAGCGCCAGTTTCCAATCCTTTACCAACATACAAACTATAATAGCCAATACCAGCAGCATATCACCAATAATGGAGATTAACCCTTCCGAAAATATATCAGCAATGGTTTCCAGGTCAGACACCGTGCGGGTGATTAACACACCTATCGGCGTTTTATCAAAGTAGCGCAAACGCATGCTGGTGACATGCTTAAAAATATGGATCCGCAGGTCGCGGATCACCGATTCGCCAAGAGTATTGGTCAAGTAAGTTTGATAATATTGCGCAATGGTTTGCACCACCAACTGGGCCAGCATTAAGGCCACAATAAACAGCAGTCCATTATAATTGCTTACCGCAATATAATCGTCAACCGCTTTTTCCATCAGGATAGGCTGTGCCAGGGCTATCACGGCCAAAAACACCGTCAGGAAAGCCGAAAGCACAAACGTTTTCCGGTACGGCCCTACATAGTGCATCACCCGCCCCAGCAGTTTCCAATCTATCGCTTTACCTGTTACTTCAGCCATGAGCCCCCCAGCCCCCTAAAGGGGGAGTTTTAAAATTTGTTCGCAAATATAGTTGCTCTATGCTCATTATTTGTTATTCGATTTTTATGGTTTCTGTTCCCCTTTAGGGGGTTAGGGGGTACGGATACTTTACCTCCGTTAAATACAAACCACAAGCCGGTACCGATGTGCCGGCGTTGCTCCTGTTTTTACTTTCTATAATATTACGGATGCCTTCCGGCGATAATTCACCTTTACCAATCATCATTAGCGTACCTACAATCGCCCGCACCATATTACGCAGAAACCTATCTGCGCTGATGTGGAACACTAAACTGCCATCGGCCTGTTGCACCCATTCCGCGCGACTAACTTTGCAGTTATTGGTTTTAACCTGCGTGTTAGATTTACTGAAACAGCTAAAATCAACGTACTCCATTAAAATCGCCGCCGCCTGATTCATTAGCGTAACATCCGGCACATCGCGCAGCAACCACGAGAAACCATCTTTAAACGGGTCTTTATTAAAATGGATATGATACTGGTACGATCTCAGCGTTGCATCAAACCGGGCATGCGCTTCACCATCAACCGGGATAATTCGTTTTACGGCAATATCGCGGGGAAGGAGGGCATTAAGCGAAGCCCCCCAGCCCCCTAAAGGGGGAGCTACGACTGCCGTTTCTATTTCTACTCCCCCTTTAGGGGGCTGGGGGGCTATATCTACGTGCGCAAAAAACTCGGTAGCGTGTACGCCGGTATCTGTCCGCCCGCAGCCGGTGGTTTCAATTGGCTGACGTAACAGGGTGCTCAGGGCTGTATTCAGCAGCTCCTGCACGGTAATGGCGTTGGGCTGTATTTGCCAGCCATGGTAATTGTTGCCGTTATAAGCCAGCTCTATAAAGTAACGCTGATGGGTAGTCACGCCGCAAAGTTAACATTTGGCTGGCTATTGCTTAGCCGTATTTTTGTCAAAGTATTCTATATTTGCCACAGTAAATAATTCCGAAATCGAAGATCCGAAATCCCAAATTTAAAATACCCTTATGTTACAACGCATACAAAGCATATACCTGTTGGCCGCCTCGTTAGTGATGTTCGCCCTGTTTTTATTCCCTGTGGCGCATGATGTTTATATCAACGGCAAACCATCAACCATTAAAGTGACCGGTATTTACCAGGATGCGGGCACCGCCATGCATTTGGTTACGCCCTTTACCTTGCTTACCATTGTTACCGTGGTAGTAGCTATAGTTCCGCTTATTGTTATCTTTTTATTTAAGGACCGTAAAAAACAGGTCACTTACAGCTATATCGCTGTGTTCGTAATCCTGGCCTATACATTCTGGTTATCGCAAACAGTAAAATCGGCCACCGGTGGTTTCGAAATGCAGACCAGCAACTTCGGCATCGGCGTCATCCTATCAAGCCTGAGTATTTTACTGCTGATCATGGCGGCTAAAGCCATTGGTCGCGATGAGAAATTAGTGCGCTCGGCGGATAGGTTGCGGTAGTGTAAATATGGAGATGATGTATTAATACCAATTTTCACATCCGTATATCCGCACATTTGCGCATCAAATAAAACTCCTTGCTGTTTCCCGTGTTGCATCAGTATGAAGATACTGCTCACCGGCGCAAACGGCTATATAGGCACAAGATTAATACCTGTCTTGTTAGAAAAAGGTCATGAGATAGTGTGCCTGGTGCGCGATAAGCGGCGTTTTCACGAGCAAAGCGATTACGATGATAAAGTGCACCTCACCACCGGCGATCTGTTGAAACCCGAAAGTATCTCCCCTATCCCGCCAGATATTGATGTGGCTTACTACCTGGTGCATTCCATGTCGGTTGGTAAAGATTTTGATAAGCTGGAAGAATATTCAGCTCATAATTTTATAGATGCATTAGGGAAAACCCGGTGTAAACAGATCATCTATCTTAGCGGAATTAGTAATGATGATGGCTTATCTAAGCATCTTACATCACGCCGTAATGTAGAAGATGTATTGAAAAAAAGCAACGCTGCATTAACTGTGTTACGGGCTTCTATCATCATCGGCTCGGGTAGCGCGTCGTTCGAGATCATCCGCGACCTAACTGAAAAATTGCCCATCATGACGGTTCCCCGTTGGGTTAACACCAAATGTCAACCCATTGGTATCAGAGACGTACTTGGATATCTGTCGGGTGCTGCGCTAAACGAGAAAACATTTGATAAAGATTTCGATATTGGCGGACCAGATATCCTGAGTTTTAAAGAATTGATGCTGGGTTACGCCAGGGTGCGGAATCTGAAACGGTACATTATCACTATCCCCTTTCTTTCGCCAAAAATATCATCGTATTGGTTATACTTCGTCGCTTCAACCAGCTATTCCTTAGCGCAAAATCTGGTGGATAGCATGAAGAATGAAACCATTATGCGCGATCACAGTATCGATGAAGCCATCTCCCGTAAATGTTTAACTTATGAGGAAGCCTTAAACTTAGCTTTTGTTAAGATCGAACAAAATTCCATAGCCTCCAGCTGGAAAGATGCGCTGAACATGGGCTACCTGCAATCGGGCTTTATGGATCAGTTTAAGGTGCCGCAAAACGGCACGCTCGATTATAAGGTGAAGCTACCCTTCAATCGCGAAACCGACACCGTTATGGATAATATGTGGGCTGTAGGGGGCGCGCGCGGCTGGTATTACTGGGACTGGATTTGGAACCTGCGGGGCTTTTTAGATAAGCTTTTCGGCGGTGTTGGCTCAAGGCGGGGGCGTACCAGTAACCTGCATATCTCAGCCGGCGATGTGATTGATTTTTGGCGGGTTTTACTGGCCGATAAGGTAAACAAACGCTTATTGCTTTATGCCGAGATGCGCCTGCCCGGCGAAGCCTGGCTGGAGTTTAAAATAGTTGAACGCGGAGCACAAAAATATTTAAGCCAGATAGCTACCTTTAGGCCAAGCGGCTTATGGGGCAGGCTGTATTGGTACTTGATGTGGCCTTTTCATTATTTTATATTTAGAGGCATGGCCCGCGAAATGATCAATTATAATGTAGAGGCCCATCCGGCTAAATAATAAGTATGGGAACTAAAAAACATATTCTTTTAACCGGTGCGTCGGGATCTATCGGGAAGGAGCTTACCCTGCTACTTTTAAATAAAGGCTATAAAGTAAGTCACCTAAGCCGCAAACCGGGCGATAATCAGTATGTAGAAACCTTTGTTTGGGATGTGCCGAAGGGTGTGATCGATCCGGCCTGTATCGATGGCGTCGACACTATCGTCCATTTGGCCGGCGCCGGTGTTGCAGAAAAACGCTGGACCAACGCCCGTAAAAAAGAACTGGCCGATTCGCGCATCAAATCAATAGAACTTATCTATTCGCTGCTTAAAAAGAAAAAGCACCAGGTTACTAAAATCATTTCCGCATCGGCAACGGGTTACTACGGCAACCGCGGCGATGAATGGCTAACTGAAGACAGTGCTCCCGGCGGCGATTTCCTGGCCAAACTTTGCATAGACTGGGAAAAAGCAGCCGATGAAGGAGCAAGTCTTGGTTTAACCGTGTTAAAACTGCGTACCGGCATTGTGCTTGATAAAGAGGGTGGCGCGCTGCCAAAACTGGCTATGCCCGTAAAATTGGGTGTAGGTTCACCACTGGGGACAGGCAAGCAGCATATGCCCTGGATCCATCATCAGGATGTAATAGACCTATACCTTTACGGTATCGAGAACCAGGATTTGGCCGGCGTGTACAACATGACCGCCCCAAATCCTGTCACCAATGCGCAATTAACCAAAACGGTAGCCAAACAATTGAAACGACCATTATGGCTCCCGAATGTTCCCGCCTTTGTGTTGAAACTATTGGTAGGCGAAATGGGCATTGTAATCCTCGGTGGTGCAAGGGTTAGTCCGGCTAAAATAGAAAGGGCCGGTTTTCAGTTTAAATTTCCGGATATTGAGAGCGCTTTGAAAGAGATCTATGAGTAACACCCCTATCAACATATTCTGGTTCCGTCGTGATTTGCGGCTGGAAGACAATGCCGGGCTTTATCGCGCTTTAAAGGCCGGGCAGCCGGTGTTATGTCTTTTTATATTTGATAAAAATATCTTAGATAAACTGGAAGATAAAGACGATGCCCGCGTAACCTTTATTTACCAGGCCATAGAAAAACTCCATGCCGATCTGCAAAAGCACCACAGCTCGTTATTGGTAATTTACGATGACGCCGAAAAAGCCTGGAAAAAAGTGTTGAAGGAATACGAGGTAGCAGCCGTTTACACTAATCACGATTATGAGCCTTACGCCAAAAAGCGCGATGACGAGGTACGCCTGATGCTGAAGGAGAAAGGCATCGGTTTCAATACTTTTAAAGATCAGGTAATTTTTGAAAAGGCTGAGGTAACTAAAGATGATGGTCTGCCTTATACTGTTTACACGCCCTACATGCGCAAATGGTATGCTAAGCTGAAACCTTTCTATTTAAAAGCCTACCCTACCACCAAATACCTGCATAATTTATATCAGATCAAACATCTTCCCCTGCCCGATCTGAAAGATCTGGGCTTTGAAAAAAGCGACCGCAAATTTCCGGATCAGCAGTACGAGGATGTGATCAGCGATTATCACGATAAACGCGACTTTCCGGCTGTTAAGGGTACATCGCACATTGGTTTACACTTACGTTTCGGCACGGTAAGCATCCGCGAACTGGCCCGGAAGGCCTATGGTTACCACGATAACACCTGGCTTAACGAGTTGATCTGGCGGGAGTTTTATATGATGGTTTTACACCACTTCCCCAAAACTGCCGACCATGCTTTTAAACCCGATTATGACCGCATTAAATGGGAAAACAACGAGGAACAGTTTGAAGCCTGGTGCAACGGCCAAACCGGCTACCCTATTGTTGATGCTGGCATGCGCGAGCTAAACGAAACCGGCTTTATGCACAACCGGGTGCGCATGATAGTAGCCAGTTTTTTAAGTAAAGATCTGTTGATTGACTGGCGCTGGGGCGAAAATTACTTTGCCCGTAAACTGCTTGATTATGAAATGGCCAGCAACGTGGGCGGCTGGCAATGGGCCGCAGGTTGCGGCACAGATGCGGCACCCTATTTTCGGATCTTCAACCCCGAAGCCCAAACCAAAAAGTTTGACCCGGAATTGAAGTACATAAAAAAATGGGTTCCGGAATATGCCGACTTCAGCAAATATCCCAAACCCATTGTAGATCATTCTTTCGCCCGCGACCGCTGCTTAAAAGCGTTTAAAGCGGCACTGGCTAAATGATTAAACTATTGAAATGTTCCTTGATGGGAACTTACCTGACCTCCATTTGTGCCGGTTGACTCCGAATAATAGTGGCCCGCACAATCAGAATAATATCTTACCAAATTACCATCATTTTGTAAAACCAATGAGTTTTGACAAGGTCCAGCAAAAGGGCTTGACCAATAAGCGTAACTGGGGTCTGACGATCTGTAAAGAAGAATTTGGTAACCACTAACCAGGCATCTCGATGCATCTGACACTTGTTTTACCGACGACCATAAGGCGCGACCATTAGAACCAGTGCTGTAAAGCACCAAATTGCCATCAACTTGAAATTCAAGCCTGAAACCTGGCACCACTACTAAATTTGTTCCCGGATAGTAAATTCCTGAAGGAATATTATTTGGCGCTGTTTGGGCACACGCGGTTTTAACAAATAGCCCCAAAGCCAAAACGGCGAAAAGGAAAAGATTTTTTTTCATGTGAAAAGATTTGGATTAAATATTATGTAACGAATATAATCTATTGATTTCAAAAAACAATCATCGAAGCAAAAATTTAACCTATATATAATAACACAGTAACTTATAAAGATTGAATTCCGGTGGATCCAATCGTAAAGTCCAATTTATCAGCACGCCGCATCGCTCCCGACTTTAATAATAAGGGCGACACATATATCTCGTCTTGCAATAAAAAATTTAATCTAAAACTTAGGCACATAAAAAAATGGGTTCCGGAATTTGCTGACTGCAGCAAATCCAAAACCCATTGTAGATCATTCTTTTCGCCTGCGACCGTTACCTTAAAGCTTTTAAAACGGCGCCGGCTAAGTGATTTTATTCTATTGAGATTACGTTGATATCGTATCGGCCGCAGTTAAATACCGGGATAGTTTGAGTAGTTTGGCTGTCCGGTGAGTCATATCCATATAATAGGCGAGACGGCATAATAAGCGAAATTTTTGCACCTGGCTGAACCAGTTGCAAACCCTCAACTATACCACGACGTGAGTCGTTAGATAGATCTATAGGGGTACCACTACCGTCTGTATAGTTTGCGTTGTCGGCAGTTAGTAGTCCGTCAAGCCTGAAGCCACTGTACTGTATATCAACAACATCAAACTTAGAAATTGTAGAACCGGAACCGGGTTGGGTTACTTTATACCATAAGCCCGACGGTGTTTTAGTGTATCCCGTCAGGTTGTTGTTTTTGATATAATTGTTAATCACCATATCATCGTAAATATCCAGGCCGGTTACCTTTTTACCGGTAACTGGGTCAATAGCCGATGTTTCTTCGTCGTTAATCAGGTTAATATAAACATCCAGGCTTTGGTTACCCGCAACCCTGGTAACACTGGTTGAGCTACCTGTACCACTACCGTTTGCACCATAACCCAATCGTGATGGGATTAAAACACGCGCTCTCGAACCCCTGTTCTTTAAAATATTAACGATAGCCAGTTGAACCCCTTTAGGAACGTTGTTGTGAATGAGATCAATATGGCCTACAAAATTATAAACGTGGTTAACAATTGTGTCGGTTGCCAGATATTTTCCGTCGAGCGTTCTCATGGTAAACACCATAGCAACTTTATCAGGATAATCAAGCAGTTTACCTGTACCTTGAGTCAGCAGTTGATAGTAGATGCCTGTAGTATCGCCATTTGACAGGTCTCTTTTAAATCCGGTAAGGCCGTTAGCTTGTATATAATCCTGGATTTGTTGCTCATCAAAAGTTTTAATGCTCACATCCTTATTGTCTTTCCGACAAGAGAATAACCCCGCAGCTACACCAAAAAACAGGAACGTAAAAAGTATTTTTTTCATTTAAATTTAGTTCGTTACATTAAAAAGCTCGATATCAAAATCAAGTATCGCATTAGCCGGCAACCCAAATGTATCCTGGGGGTATGGCCCGTACGCATATCTCGATGCTACCAGCAATCGTATCTTATCGCCTTTTTTTATCAGCGCTTTACTTAAAAAATAGTACTGCCAGCCCTTAATCATCTCGCCAATACGGTATGATGGGTGGAAGGTTCCCGTCTCGGTAAATACCTTGTCAGTCCCCATTTGCCGGGCTGTAAAACCCACCGTTATTAACGATGACGTGGTAACCAGCGCAGTTTCGCTCCCTGTTACCGTTTTTACATACCAAATGCCGGTAGTATCATCCTTACCACGCAGTATTTTGGTGGCCGATAAATTATTTTTATCAATGTAGTCCTGTATCAACTTATCATCAATTGCCGTTTGGGCCTTAGCCTGTATAACAGCATCGCTGGATTTTTTACACCCGGCAAAAGTTAACATCAGTAAACAAATAATCGCTATCCTGGTCATTTATTTCAAAGGGCAAATTTATTGTTTTAAATCGCAAAAACCGCGGCTTAACATATTTTAACATCTAAAGGTTAAAAATAGTGGGGCACGGCAGTGTATTAACGCATTTATTTCGGGAGATATTTCGGAGGAGCGTAATTAAATTCAGGTAATAGCAGAAGCAAAATAATTAAATCCGAATTGAACCTTCGAAATCCGAAATCAACATTTAACTTTTCAGCTTCGTTTCTTCTTCAGGCTTAAAATTGATGGTAAGGGTGTTAATCTTTTTCAGCGTGCTGATTAGCTGATCTTTTTCCTTCTCGCTGATGTGGGCATTTAGATAGTTGTTAAACTGCCTCACCAAACCACGCGCCAGGTGGCGTTTTTCTTTGCCCAAATCGGTTAAATAAATCTTTACCGAACGCTTATCCCCTTTGTTAGATTCGCGGTAGATGAGGTCCATCTGCTCTAACTGGGTCAGCATCCGCGATAAGCTGGTTGATTTTAGTCCAAGCAAGGCTGCTACCTCCGATACGGTATTACCCTCCTTTTCGTCGATATTAATCAGCAGGTACCCGATAGACTGCGTAATACCAAACTCCGTCACTAACTGGTTGTACCGGTTAGCCACAGTTTGCCAAACTATTTTCAAAAAATAGTCTATCGTTTCCTGGTGTTTGATATTTGCGGGCATCCTGTCAAAATTAGGAATAAAATTCAGTTTTAGATCATTGAGTCATCTGGTCATTGAGTCTTTATCTATTTATCGCAAACATCAACTAATGACGCGAGGCATAATGACAGCGTAGCAATGACTCAATGACGCGAAGCACAATGACGCCGAAGGCAAATGACAGCGAAGCGAATAAGCGCAGCCATCTACCACCCCATCTTCGTATCATCTCCCCGCGGGTCGGCGCCACCTTGATAATAACCCCATTTGGTCTTTAATATTGCATCTACCGCGCCAATACCGCCGCCTACAACAATTTTATAACCTTTTTTAGTCAGGATGTCGGTTGTGACGCTATTCAGCGCGCCTTTCTCAGTGTTCACCACATCCGGCAGCCATTGGTGATGGAAACGTTTGGCATCAACCGCGGCCTGCATGCTTTTGTTAAACTCAACAACGTTCAATATCGTTTGGAAAACCGACGTAATAATGGTTGACCCACCCGGGGTGCCAACTACACAAAACAGTTTGCCATCTTTCTCTAAGATAGTCGGCGTCATTGATGACAGCATCCTTTTTCCCGGCTGTATGCTGTTAGCTTTGCCGCCAATCAGTCCGAACATATTTGGTGTGCCGGGTTTCGAACTAAAGTCGTCCATCTCGTTATTCAGTAAAAAGCCCGCACCGCCTACAATGATCTTCGACCCGAACGACGCGTTAAGCGTGGTGGTGATAGATACCGCATTCCCTTCTTTATCTACAATAGAATAATGTGTGGTTTGATCGCTTTCGTAACCCACAAAACTACCCGGATTAATGCTGGCGCTTGGCGTAGCTGCTGCCCAGTTAAAATTCTGCATCCGCTGATCGATATAGGCCGGCTTCAGCAAGCTATCCACCGGGACCTTAAAAAAATCAGGGTCGCCTAAGTATTTAGACCGGTCGGCATATACCCGGCGCTCGGCTTCTACCATCACCTGCACGGTCGAATCTTTATTGTACCCCCATTTGCTCAGCGGATATTTCTCAACCGAGTGCAACAATTGCAGCAAAGCAATCCCCCCGCTTGATGGCGGCGGCATGGTGATGATCTTATATTCTTTATAAGCGCCCACAATTGGTTTGCGCCAAACCGAGTGGTAATTTTTCAGATCCTGTTTGGTAATTAAGCCTTTGCCGTGCTGCATTTCGGCCACCACCTGGTCGGCCACTGTGCCATCATAAAAACCATCGCGACCTTTATCACTGATCAGCTGCAGGGTATTGGCCAGATCGTCCTGCACCAGCACATCGCCCTCCTGCCATGGGGTATCTTTCAAAAAGTATCTTTTGCCGGGGTTACGGCTTTTAATATCGGCAGTATAATGGTTCAAATCAGCAGCCAGGTGTTTGGTTACTTTAAAGCCATCGCGGGCTAAAGCAATGGCCGGGGCCACTAAATCAGCCCATTTCAACTTGCCATATTTTTTGTGGGCTTCTATCATCCCATCCACACTACCCGGTACGCCCGATGCCTGGTGAGTAGCTAAACTCATATTTGGCACCACATTGCCCGCGCTATCCAGGTACATATTGGTAGTGGCTGCCGCAGGGGCCTTTTCCCTAAAATCAAGCGTGTTGGCCTGCCCCTTGGCCGACCGGTAAACCATAAAGCCGCCGCCGCCAATATTACCCGCCTGCGGATGGGTTACTGCTAAAGCAAATTGTACCGCCACCGCAGCATCAACCGCGTTACCGCCTTTTTGCAGGATGGTTAAGCCGGCTTTGGCAGCATCGGGATAGGCGCAAACCACCATACCGTTGTAGTATTGGTCGCTGTTATCTTTACCCAACTGACCGCGTACGCAACCGGGGAAAACCATCCCGGCCAGTAGTAGCATACTCGTTGCCAAATAATATTTAGGGGAAATAGAATGACGCATGTGTTTAAAATTTGTGTTTAAAAATAGGCTATTGAAAGTCAATATGGAAAAAACTGCCTTACCACGGCGGTTTAAATTACGCAACAAAAATCATAAAATGGCAAAAAGGCCGTTTAAAGGCCTAAAACATCTATATATGAAAAAAGGCACGATACTTATCATTTTATTAGGATCCATTTTATTTTTTAGCAAGACAGCAAAAGCACAGGACTATAGGGTAGCAGCCGGTTTAAAATTCAGTTATGAGTTTGGCCCAACGGGGAAATATTTTATCAATCAAACGGATGCCATTGAGGCACAACTGGGTTTACGATCGCACGGAGCCGTATTTACCGGTCTGTGGGAACGCCATTTTGCCCCGTTTGATGTGCCTGCCCTGAAATTTTATTATGGATTTGGTGCCCACATTGGCGGTACCGGAAGCAATACCAATCCCCGTTATAACAGTACAATATTAATAGGTGCCGATGGCATTGTCGGGGCGGAATACCTCATCCCCGAGTCACCTATCGCCATCAGCGTTGATTTAAACCCGCGACTTGAATTAGGCCGGGGACCTTACTTTGATCTATCTCCGGGGATTGGTTTGAAATATTTTTTTAAATAGCGGCCTGAAGTCAAATTCCGAAACCTCGTAGAGGTTTAAGCTTTGTAGCATAATAGCGATTATCCAAATAACACCGTCAGGTGTTGAACTTAAAACGTTGAGTACCTACGGCACTCTTTGCTTAAAATGCTTCTTTTGCTACAAAGCTTTCACCCCGATGGGGTGGAAAACACTTTTACGCGCTTTACTGCTCTTTTTGCCTACTGCAAACTAAAAACTGCCAACTGCTCACACTTCCCAGCCGAAATAGTTCTTAGCGTTATAAAAGCAAATATCCTGTACAATTTTGCCTATCCAGGCGATATCGTTGGGCAGTTCGCCGTTCTCCACATCATCGCCGAAAAGGTTACACAGCAATCGGCGAAAATACTCGTGGCGGGGATATGACAAGAAACTGCGCGAATCGGTCAGCATACCAACCAGCCTGCTTAGTAAGCCCATGTTTGATAGGGCATTCATCTGTTTAATCATCCCATCCTTCTGATCCAGGAACCACCAGGCCGAACCAAACTGCACCTTACCGGCAACCGAGCCATCGTTAAAATTACCAATCATGGTGGCTACCATTTCATTATCGGCGGGGTTTAAATTGTAGATAATGGTTTTAGCCAGCCGGTCCTCACTATCCAGCCGGTTCAGGAATTTAGACAGCATACGGGCCTGGCTAAAATCGCCGATGGAATCCCAACCCGTATCCGGACCCAATTGCGAAAGCATGCGGGCATTGTTATTACGTAACGCTCCTAAATGGTACTGCTGCACCCAGCCCTTCTCATGATCCCAAATGGCAAAATGCACCAGCATTGCCGATTTAAATTTTAAAATCTCTCCCGGCAGCAATACACCGCCCGCGCGAATGGTTTTAAAATATCCGGCAATCTCCTCATCCGTATAATCCTCGGCGTAAATCTGCTCCAGTCCATGATCTGACACCGAGCATCCATTAGCCGCAAAGTAATCATGACGGGCTTTTAAAGCGCCTAAATAAGTATCGAAATCATCAATATTAGTATCAGTTATTGCTTCCAGTTTATCGATGTAAGCATTCAGTCCGGCAACGTCATCAGCCGCCATCGCCTTATCGGGGCGGTAGGCCGGGAGTATTTTTACCTCGTAGTTATCTGCTTTAATTTGCTGGTGATATTCCAGGTTATCCAGCGGATCGTCGGTAGTGCAAACCACCTTTACGTTCATGTTTTGGATCAGGTTGCGCACCTTGTATTCGGGTGTTTGCAGTTTGGCGGTACACTCGTCGTATATTTTTTTGGCTGTGGCCGATGATACAATATCGTGCACGCCGAAATAACGTTGCAGTTCCAGGTGTGTCCAATGGTAAAGCGGGTTGCGCATAGTGTAAGGAACGGTGGCGGCCCAGGCTTCAAACTTTTCAAAATCGGTACCGTTACCGGTGATGAACTTTTCATTCACCCCGTTGGCCCGCATGGCCCGCCATTTGTAATGATCGCCGTAAAGCCAAACCTGCGTCAGGTTGGCAAAATTGCCGTTAGCCGCAATCTGATCGGGCGGCAGGTGGCAGTGGTAATCAATAATGGGCATTTGCTTTGCATAATCGTGATATAAGCGGCGCGCCGTTTCGGTTTTCAGTAAAAAGTTCTCGTCTAAAAAATTCATCATAAAGCAGGTAGCTTTAGCAGCAAACGTGCAGCCAAAGCCATGCTAAGTTATTAATTATTCTTTTTGAAATAAGTAAGGATAAGCCAATGTATGGACATATAATTACGGGAACGTTTGCGGAAGTGCCTACTAATTTGCTTGACGATATCTGAACTCCTTTATAACTTGCTCTGCAACGTTTACATTTCCTACGCCGTTCTTTTTCTTGAAAAAAAGAACCAAAATTCAAGCGAAAAAAATCCTTCCCCGCTCCCTGCGTTTCAAATTTTCCCGCCGGAGGCGGATTTGAAACGGCATTCCCGCCAACGCTGGCCCGGTTTTTTCGCAGGCCCACGCTCGCATTGTGGCTATGCATTTCAGCTCTACTTCTCCTTCGACAGCAAACCGCTTCCGGGCGAAATCAGGCAGAATATGGTGGCCTGTGTGGTGGGTAGGGCATTAGCTTCGGGCTGAAGCAAAGGAATGTGGGTGCGAAGCAGGGCCCGAAGCTACCGCCCTGTGGTTCTGGCTGATTTGCAGGGCTGGGATTGTGCGACAAGGAAGCATTTTGCTGTCTTGATTTTTGGTTCTTTTCATCAAGGAAAAGAACGGCGTGTGATAATCATTGTGACATGCAAAGCGACTCTGCATGTCGGAGATAGCCACGCTATCACTCGCTATGACGAGACTATTTCCACATTCGCAATTAAGCTTTATACACTTATTTCCCCTATTTTTGCCCGATGCAGCACGATGCCATCATCCGCTATCAAACCCCGCGACGGGCGCGAATAGCCGGAACGGTTTTTTACTTTATTTCGGGCTTTGGCTATGCGGCCTGGGCATCGCGGATCCCCACTATCCAGCACGATCTTCACCTGAACGAGGCAGCCCTTGGCGGCGTGCTTTTTGCCATGCCGGTTGGTATGATGCTTACTATGCCCCTCACCGGCGCTTTACTCAGCCGTTTCAGCAGTCGTAGTATTATGCTGACGGGTGCAACTATTTTCGCCGTGATGCTGGGTTTGCTGGGATTCATCAATCATGTTTGGCAGTTAGTTACCATTTTGCTCTTCCTGGGCTCGTCGCGTAATTTGTTTAACCTTTCGCTCAATGCGCAGTCTATAAGCGTGCAATCCCTGTACGAGCGGTCTATCATCACCTTCTTCCACGGCGTATGGAGTACGGCGGGCTTTGCGGGTGCCGCGTTAGGCTACGTGCTTATCCGCAATAATATATCATCGGCCTGGCATTTACCGGCAGTAGCGGCGTTAATGATCATCACCACCGCTATTTTTTATCCCCACACTATTTATCACAAACCATCGCCACAGCAAAAAAAGCCGGTGTTTACCCTGCCCGATAAATTTTTGCTCAAGTTCTCGCTCATTTGTTTTGCCTGTATGGCTTGCGAAAACACCATGTACGATTGGGCCGGTATCTACTTTGAAAAAGCCCTGCATGTATCCCGTCAGGCAGCAACCGTAGGCTTCGTGTTTTACATGGTGGCCATAACCATTGGCCGCTTTGCCGGCGACCCGCTGGTGAACCGCATAGGCGTTAAAAAGATCTTAAACTACAGCGGCTGGCTCATCTTCTGCGGGTTGATGATTGCGGTGTTAGTCCCCCACCCTGTTGCTGCTGTGTTCGGCTTTGTGCTGACGGGCGCAGGCGTATCCTGCATTGTGCCCCTTGTGTTTAGTATGGCCGGTAAATCAAAAACTATGAGCGGTGCAAGCGCCATTGCAGCTATATCTACCGTTGGCTACCTGGGCTTTTTATTGGTGCCGCCTTTTGTAGGCTTTGTGGCGCAGGCCACTAATTTAAAGGTAGCATTTGGCTTGATTGCCCTTTTGGGTGGTTTGATTATTTTGATGGTGAGGCAGATCCCTAACGAGGATTAGGGCGTTGCCTTCGGCCCGTGCTATCCGCTCATACTGCACAGGCCTTAGCCACATGGCCGGTATCCGCTCCTATCACTAACGCAATTGTCTGAACCGCTGATTTTTCACAGTTGTTTCTATTTTTAAGGGAGTTCAAGAAGGCTACGCCGTTTTAATGATTTCATTGATTAAGATGATTGACACGTAACAATTACAGCTTATCCATATCTTAATAACGAAAAATAAACTGATCTTTAAAACATACCCCTACTATATATGAGCACACTGCATATCCTCAACGGCGACTCTACCCTGCACGGCTTTAAGCAAAGCGGCATCGACGGCGATACCATGGTTTGGCGCGAAGTTTTATCGGAAGGGCCGATAGAAAGCAATATCGCTGCTGCAGATTTTTGGAAGGCGCGTAGCGAGTGGATCTGTAAAACTTTCGACGAAGACCCGGCCGCCTATCAGCGCGATATGGTTGATCATTTAGCCATTATTACTGAACCGCACGATGAGATTAACATCTGGTTTGAATTTGACCTGCACTGCCAAAGCAATATGCTGGGCGTAATGAACTACCTGCAACAATTAACCGACCTATCCGGACCGGCTATTTACCTGATCTGTCCGGCCGAGTTCCCCGGCAAACCCGATTTTGGCGGGATGGGCGAACTGAACGGCAAGGAGCTGGCTTACCTGTTTGATAACATCCGTGTACAATTAAGCGAAATAGATTTTACCATCGCGGCCGAAACCTGGGATATGTACGTGCACCACGATGCCGTTAAATTAGGAAAGTACTTGGCCGAGACTACCTTTTGGGGAAGCCTGCACGCCTTAAAAGCCGCTTTAACCGCACACCTGCACCGCCTGCGAACCAATGCCAAGGGCCTAAACTACATCGAACAAAAACTGCTCGACATCCACAACAGCGGCATTACCGAACAAATAGAAATTTACAAAGCCTTTTGGGCCACCGAAAAAATCTACGGTCTGGGCGATTTAGAGATCGGTTTGTATCTGGATAAGCTGAGGGTGAAAGGGTTGATATAATTAATCTAAAGATATTGTCATTTCGATAGAGCAACGCGTGGGAATGAGCAACGGAGCGAAAGAGAAATCTTATACGATTGCACGGTCTGCTTATTCGCCTATCGCATGTATAAGATTTCTCTTTCTCGCTACGCACCCCGTCCAACGCTTCGTTCTATCGAAATGACAAGAAAATAAAGAAATAGGCCGGTAAAGAAAACGGCGGCCAACTATGAGTGGCCGCCGTTAAAAAAATTGGCTTAGGAAGGTTTTATATGTACCTGTTTATCATGTTTTCCAGGTACTCCTGTTTGCCACTGATGGCTGCAGGTTCGCCTTGCTCAATCGCGTAGTTACGCAGATCTTCAAGGGTTAATTTTCCTTCTTCAAACTCTTTACCTTTGCCGGCATCGTACGATGCATAACGCTCGGTCCGCACCTTTTTAAAGTCCGACTTTTGCAGGATATTGTCAGCAGTAACCAGCGCACGGGCGAAAATATCCATACCCCCAATGTGGGCATAAAACAGATCAGCCGAATCGGTTGAGTTTCTGCGGATTTTAGCATCAAAATTTATGCCACCAGTCTGAAAACCACCGCTTTGCAGAATAATTAACATGGATTCGGTCACTTCGTTAATCTCGTTAGGGAATTGGTCGGTATCCCAGCCGTTTTGGGTATCGCCACGGTTGGCATCAATCGAACCTAAAATACCCGCATCAGCAGCCGTTTGCAGCTCGTGCTGGAAGCTGTGACCGGCCAAAGTAGCGTGGTTTACCTCTAAATTCAGCTTAAAATCATCCAGCAAGCCGTACTTCTGCAAAAAGCCGAACACGGTAGCCGCATCATAATCATACTGATGCTTGGTTGGCTCGCATGGTTTCGGTTCGATATAAAATGCACCTTTAAAGCCCTGCTTACGGGCGTAATCTTTCGCAGTGTGTAGAAATTTGGCCAGGTGTTCCTGTTCACGCTTCATATTGGTGTTCAGCAGGCTCATGTAACCCTCGCGTCCGCCCCAAAAAACGTAGCCATCGCCACCTAATTCAATGGTTGCGTCAATAGCTGCCTTAACCTGTGCAGCGGCATGGCTCAATACATGGAAATCAGGGTTAGTTGCCGCCCCGTTCATATAGCGCTTGTGCGAGAAAAGGTTAGCTGTTCCCCAAAGCAGCTTCACGCCGCTTTCGGCTTGCTTTTGTTTAGCATAAGCCACCATGGCCTGCAGGCGACGGTCGTTCTCGTTAATGTCGTTTCCGTAGTCTACCACATCCACATCATGGAAGCAATAAAACGGGATATTCATTTTGGTGATGAACTCAAACGCGGCATCCATTTTATCTTTGGCACGTTCAACCACATCGGCTTTAACATCCCATGGAAAGGTATGCGTAGCGCCACCAAACGGATCGCCGCCGTTGCCTACAAAGCTATGCCAGTAAGCACAGGCAAAGCGCAGGTGCTCTTTCATGGTTTTACCGGCCACTACCCGGTTTTCATCGTACCAGCGAAAAGCCAATGGGTTATCGCTTTCCAGGCCTTCGTATTTTACCTGGCCTATACCGCCAAAATATTCTTTGTCTCCTAAGGTAATGCTCATTTCTAATGTTGTGTTAGGTCCGGAAGTCGGGAAGACCGAAAGTCCGAAAGATTATCGTTTTAGTTTATTATTATTATCTATTTTGTCATTTCGACCAACGGGAGAAATCTTATACGACTCGCTCATCTACGCTGTTAATCGCGCGTATAAGATTTCTCTCTATCGTTCGAAATGACAATACTTTTTATTATTAGCTAACCGCTCCGCCAGCAAGCTTTCCCACTCACTATAAACCCCTTCGTAGTCGTTTGTTGTGGGGCTTACGGTTTTTATACATTTTATCTGGACAAAGGCTTCAGCCGGGGTTTTGAAAATACCGCTGCCTATGCCTGCTCCTAAGGCCGCACCTACGCTGCCGTCGTTCTCGTAAAGCTCTACGGGTACGCCGGTTACGTTTACAAAGGCTTCGGTAAACAAGTCGCTTAAAAACATATTGGTACGCCCGGCGCGAATCACCGTCGGGTTCATGCCGTTGCCGCGCATAATATCCAACCCGTAACGGAACGAGCAGGCAATCCCTTCCTGCACCGCCCTAAAAACGTGGGCCTGGGTATGTAAATTCAAATCTAAATTATGGAAGTGCGCACCTATCACCTTGTTGTTCAGCATCCTTTCGGCCCCGTTACCGAAGGGCAGAATGCGGATGCCCGCGCTGCCAAGCGGAGCGGTTGCAGCCAGTTCATTCATCTGGCTGTAGCCTAAATTGGCGCCGAATATATTTTTAGCCCAGCGGTTTAAGCTGCCTGTGCCGTTAATACAAAGCAGAACGCCTAAGCGCTTTTGCTCATCGGCATAGTTAACATGCGCAAAGGTGTTTACGCGCGATTGCTCATCGTAAGCCAATTGATCGCTCACCCCGTAGATTACACCCGATGTGCCCGCCGTAGCTGCCACCTCGCCTGGGTTTAACACGTTTAAGGATAAGGCATTATTAGGCTGATCACCCGCTTTATAAGCTACCGGGATGCCTTCTTTTAATCCCAGTTTGGCTGAGATCTCTGCCGTTACAAAACCATGCTCTGAGAATACCGGTTTGATGCGTGGGAACAGATCCTTACTGAAACCAAAATATTCCAGCAGTTCCGCTGAGAGGCTACTGCTTAAAAAATCAAAAAAAATCCCTTCGGATAAGGCCGATACCGAGGTGGTTACCTCGCCGGTTAGCTTCATGGCAATATAATCACCGGGCAGCATCACTTTAGCTATTTTGCTGTAGATTTCCGGCTCATTCTGCTTTACCCAGGCCAGTTTGGCGGCGGTAAAATTACCGGGCGAATTGAGGTAATGGCTCAGGCAATGGTCGGCGCCCAAATCGGCGAAAGCCTGATCTCCAAACGGAACGGCGCGGCTATCGCACCAAATGATGCTATCTCGTAGCAGATTCTGATCTTTATCAACCAGCACCAGGCCGTGCATTTGGTAAGCTATCCCAATGGCTGAAATATCAGCCGGGTTATACTTCCCACTGGCATGGCATTGTTTAAGCGCCAGTTGCACCTGCTCCCACCACATATCGGGCGATTGCTCGGCCCAGCCCGGCTGCAGGGCTTTAATAGGAGATTCGGTATCAGGGTATTGCGCCGAAACAACAGCGCGCTGCGTTGCCGCATCTACAACCGAAACCTTTACCGATGAAGTACCAATATCAATACCTAATAATAGCATGTAATTTAAAATACCGTCAAAAAAAAGTGAACAGAATGTTAACCGTAGCAGTTAACCGATCAACGAAAGTAAATGTATTTTATTTGTCCTACAATCGATTGCAGAAATTTATTTTATTATTTTTTTTATAATATTACCGCGTTATATATGAAGCCTACGAAAAGAGTTACCATTTACGATATCGCCAAACGGCTAAATTTAACGGCCTCGTCTATTTCGCGGGCGCTTAACAACAGCAGTCACGTTAACGAGAACACCAAGCAGCTGATTATCAAAACCGCTGCCGAAATGAACTATAAGCCCAATACGCTGGCATCAAACCTGCGCAAGGGCAAATCGCAAACCATAGGCATTGTTGTCCCCCGCATTAACCAAAACTTTTTCGCCAACGTTATTGCCGGGATTGAAGAGGCTACCTATCAGCGCAACTACAACCTGGTTATTTGCCAGTCTAACGAGTCGCACGATAAGGAGATCAAATGTATCAGCACGCTGATCAATCAACATGTAGATTGTATTGTAATATCTGTAGCGGCCGAAGGTAACGATTACAGCCATCTGCAAAACGTGATCGATCATCATATCCAACTGATTCAATTCGATCGCGTGGTTGATGAACTGGATACCCTGAAGGTGGTTAATGATAACGAGCAGGCATCGATGGATGCCGTAAGTCACCTTGCCCAAAAAGGTTATCGCCGCATTGCCTTGCTTGAAGGGCCGCAAAACCTGTTGATTTTTCAGCAGCGTAAAGCCGGCTATTTAAAAGCCCTGGCCGCCAATGGCTTGGCTGTGGCCGATGAATTGATTGTGCCACATGCCTGGTCGCGAGAGGAAGGCGCCGTTTTGGTTAAAAAACTATTAAGCTTACCAAATCCTCCCGACGCTGTTTTTGCTTCGCGCGATGATTTCTCGGCGCTTGGGGTGCTGGAAGTAGCTAACGATCTGGGCTTAAAAGTACCGGAGGATCTGGGCATCTGCGGATACTCTAACGAAGCCTTTACCAGTATTACCAGTCCGGCCATTTCAACGGTAGATCAGCATAGTGCTGAAATGGGTAAAACCATAGCCAACCTGTATTTTAACAGCCTGAAAAAGGACGCGGGCGAACAGCCCAAAGTAGTTAATATCAAACCCGAACTGATTATCCGCTCATCAACCAGCGGACCTAATAAATAATATCAACCTACACTTTTATGCCCGCGATACTACACCCGCTTAGCAACAAATTTTTACAAGCCACAATTACTAATTATGGCGCACGTATTACCAGTTTAATTACTAACGATAGATATGGTAAGCCGGTAGATGTGGTGGCAGGATTTGCTACGGTTGACGATTATGTGAACGCAAGTTCGCCTTATTACGGCGCAACAATAGGTAGGTTTGCCAACCGTATTGCCAAGGGGCAGTTTAGCTTACATGGCGTTAATTATCAGCTACCTATAAATAACGGTCCAAATTCGTTACACGGCGGCAGCGGCTTTCACAGCAAAGTTTGGGATGTTATTTATGCTTTCCAGGATACCATAAAAATGAAGTACGTATCGCCAGATATGGAAGATGGCTATCCCGGAAAAATGACGGTTAGTGTTACGTTTACCTTAATTGATAATACCCTGCAAATAGAGTATGAAGCTAACACCGATAAGGATACCATTATCAACCTTACCAATCATGCTTTTTTTAACCTGAACGGCGTGGGAAATGGGAATATTATGGGGCATACGGTTCAAATTAATGCCGATAGTTTTACCCCGGTTGATCAAAACCTGATCCCAACCGGACAATTACTCGGTGTAGACGCATTTAACGGTATATTTGATTTCCGGACACCAAAAGCTATTGGCAAAGATTTCAGCGACACTGGCGACCAACTGGAATTTACCAAAGGGTACGATCATAACTACGTTTTGCGGGATACCAGATACAATGTAACAAGTTTGGCCGCGAAAGCCGTTGGCAACATCAGCCACATTAGTATGGAAACGCATACCACAGAGCCCGGCATGCAATTTTATACCGGTAATTTTATGAATGGCGCCAACACCTTTAAAGGCGGCGCTAAAGACGAGCCGCGCACCTGCTTCTGCTTCGAAACACAGCACTATCCTAACTCACCTAATCAACCAAATTTCCCGCCAACGTTATTGCAACATAAGGATACCTTCCGCTCGGTTACCCAATACAAATTTGGCGTGGAGAAACCTTAGTTATTCGTCTTTCACTTCTTCCCAGTACACAATATCCAGGAACAAACCATTGTTTGAAGCTACCTGCGCCTTTACCTTATCTAACTCCGCTTTTAGCTCATCGCCGGTTTTATCGGTAGCGCACGAGTGGTAAAATATGGTGTTGCCGGTTTGGCTGTTAATAAATTTAAAATGCTTGTTATCTGCTTTCATGGGGCCGTACAGTTAACTTTAATATTGTTATAACGTACAAAGGAGTATAATTGATTTAAATTATTACAGTTATTAACACAAAAGCGAGGGTTGTTAATATCTACTTACATCTTAAAAGTTGTATTTGTAATAATTTCACTCCCGCTAACTATTTCTATGGTATCAATCCGAAAAATCCTGCAGAAAACAATAATGGTTCCCCTGGCCATCGTTCTGATGTTCATTTTTGCTTACGCACAAAAAATAGCGAAAGACAAGGAAACCATAACCGGCTATATCACCAACCCGGCTATGAACGAAACATCGGGTATAGCAGCATCTCAAATTCATCAGGGCCTGTTTTATGTACATAACGATAGTGGGGATACCAGCCGTTTCTTCGGTATTACCCCCGACGGAAAATTAAAAGACACCTACTATTTTAAAGGCGAACCCGGCGAACATTTAGGCGTGCGCGATATGGAAGACATCGCCGTTGGCCCGGGCCCCGAAAAGGATAAGAGTTACGTTTACTTAGCCGATATTGGCGACAATAAAGCAGTACGGCCCTACATTGTGATTTATCGCGTTCCTGAACCACCTACCGGAGGCTCAGATTCTGTTAAACATGTAGATGCAACACCATTATTCTTAAAATACCCCGACGGCCCCCGCGATGCCGAAACCATGATGGTGGACCCCATAGAGCACCTGCTTTACATCGTAACCAAAAGGAATAACTCGGTTATTGTATTTACCACCCCGCTTACTTATAAAGCCGGCGATACCGTTACGCTTACTCAACGCAGCACACTGCATTTCGGCGGCATCCCTCCGTTAAAATGGATCACAGCGGGCGATATCTCGAAAGATGGTAGCCAGATCCTGCTACGCAATTACCGCAACGTATACTACTGGAAACGCACCGCCAATATGCCTGTGTGGGAAGTGATGCACCAAAAACCTGTTAAGCTTTACTACAAAAACGAAAAGCAAGGCGAGGCCATAGGCTTTACCAACGATGGCAAAGGCTATTACACCGCCAGCGAAGGCATTGGCGAACCGATTTATTACTATAAGTTGCCGTAAAAGGTTCCTTCAGGATTTTGTCATTGCGAGGTACGAAGCAATCGCGAACTTGAAGAGTGGCTCTATTTATCCGCGATTGCTTCGTACCTCGCAATGACAAATCGCAGATAATCTTTCGGACTTCCTTCTTCCCCACTTTTTCCTATCTTCATTAAAAATTATAAAATGATGAGAAAAAAATTATTATCAACCGTGGCGCTGGTATTTGGCGGCGTGTTAATTTGCCTGGCTGTAATGGCCGACCTTACCGGTAAATGGAAAGGTGCTTTTAAAACCGCCAACGGCGAGTTCCCGATAGCTTATACTTTTAAGGTTGACGGCGAAAAACTAAACGGAACGGTAACCACCCCGCAAGGCGAGATGCCGATTAGCGATGGAAAGATCAGCGGCGTAAACTTTGTTTTTAATGTGGATTATAACGGGAACCCTTTAAAAAACGTGGGTAAGTTTTATGGCGATTCTATCACCATTGATATTGCTTTTGGCGCTAACCCGCTGCATGGTGTATTGAAACGTGTGGTTGAGGAGAAAAAATAAGACTCACAGCAATATTTTTGAAACGACCTTGCCCTATAGGGATAAGGTCGTTTTTTTGTTAGCATACCGTCATTTAGTTAAAGATGACAACATCCGTTTAAATCATTTTTTAGCTTTAGGGTATGAAAGTTGAAATATGGTCGGATGTGATGTGTCCGTTTTGTTATATCGGTAAAAGGCGCTTTGAAGAAGCCCTTGCAAAATTTAATAAAGCCGAAGAAGTAAAGATCACCTGGAAAAGCTTCCAGTTAAACCCCGATCTGGTGACCGATCCGGATATCAGCATCCACCAATACCTGGCAGATGCTAAAGGCTGGCAACTGGACTACGCTAAACAACTGAACGATCAGGTTACCGAAATGGCCGCCGGCGTTGGTTTGCAATATAACATGGATAACGCAGTTGTAGCTAACAGCTTCGATGCGCATCGTTTCTCGCACTTGGCCACCGAAAATGGCTTAGGCGAAGACGCCGAAGAAGCCCTGTTTCAAGCTTATTTTACCCGCGGCCAAAACATAGCCGACCACGATACGCTGACCGATTTAGGCATTGGCATCGGTTTAGATGCGATTGAAATTAAAAAGGTGCTGAGTACCGACGCTTACGCGGATGATGTTAAGCACGATATTGAAGAAGCCCGCCAGTTAGGCATCCGTGGTGTACCGTTTTTCGTTTTCAATGAAAAATATGCTGTATCGGGCGCTCAGGCTACCGAGGTATTTTTACAGACGCTGGAAAAGGCGTATGATGAGGAATTCTAAGTGCCTTTTTTGTCATTTCGAACGTAGAGAGAAATCTTATACGCGCTGAAAGCATCGTCAAAGAGCATCCTGTAAAAGATTTCTCTCTACGTTCGAAATGACAAGTTAAATTATATCTTCGCCAGTTCTTCTTTTACAAACGCGGCCAGTTCGGCTACGTAAGCAGCGCTGAAATCGAATTTAATGCCGGCCGTTTCGTAAATCTCGCGGATAGTTTTGGTGTAGCCTAATTTCAGGGCATCCAGGTATTGCTGCAAGCCTTTTTCAGGATTTTCTTTATAGTTTTTCCAAACAGCTATCGCGCCAAGCTGGGCCATACCGTACTCGATGTAATAGAACGGTAGCTCGAAAATGTGCAGCTGTTTTTGCCAAAGGTTTTGCTCGGCTTCGTTGTGTTCGCTCCAATCAATAAATCCGGCGCCAAAACGCTCGTAAATTTGCGTCCAAGCTTCGGTGCGCTGGGCGTCGGTATGGTCGGGGTTGGTATAGATCCAATGCTGATACTGATCTACCACGGCTACCCATGGCAGGGTTTTCAGCACATCAATCAACTGATCGCGTTTAGCACGTTTCAGGTCTTCCTCATTATCAAAATACACGTTCCAGTTATCCATGGAGATTAACTCCATCGACATAGAGGCCAGTTCGGCTACCTCGGCAGGGGTGTGTTTAAAATCGTTCAGTTCAAGATCGGCAGTAAGGAAGGTATGCACAGCGTGACCACCTTCGTGCACCATGGTAGTTAAATCTCGCATGGTATTGGCCGAATTCATAAAAATGAACGGCGCGCCAGTTTCGCTCAGCGGATAGTTATAACCGCCGGGTGCTTTACCTTTACGGCTTTCCACATCGAACAGGCTGTTATCTTTCATAATTTCCAGGCGCTCGCCCAGGTAACGACTAATGTTGCTGAAACACTGGATAGATTTCTCGATCAGATCATCGCCGTTTTTAAAGGGCTTTAAAGCCGCTTTGCCCGATACATCTACATCCATATCCCAAGGCTTCAAAGCAGCTAAACCAAGGGCTTCCTGGCGCTTATTAGCTTGTTCGCGCAGGATAGGGACAATCTCTTTTTCGATAGCCTCGTGAAAATCGTAGCAATCCAGCGGGGTATAATCAAACCGGCCAAGAGCCGCAAACATATAATCGCGGAAGTTTTCGAAACCGGCATTTAGAGCTACGGTATGGCGCAGTTTGCGCAGCTGATCAAACAGTTCGTTCAGTTGATCTTTATCCTGCAGGCGGCGGGCAGTAATAGTTTCCCAGGCTTGCTGGCGTTTAGCGCGATCTGTATTTTTTAAGAATACCGAGGCTTGCTCCATCGTATATTCCTTATCATCAATATGCACCGACATAGAACCGGTAATACCCTGATATTTTTGTGCCGTGATCTGAATCTCGGTCTGCACAGGGATATTTTCCTCGCGGAAAAGCTCTAAAGCTTTACGTACGCCGCGCAGGTAAATAAAATATTTCTCTTCGTCCAGTTCAGCTGCGTACTCGCAGGCTACCAACTTTTTGTTTAGGTCGTTGTCGCAGGGAGCAATCTGGGGTTGTACCTCGGTAGCAAAGTATTGAAATTTGGCCAGCAGGTCTTCGTTGGTGGTATCGCAAGTCATGCGGATATAGCGCCAGGCGTAATCTTCTTCAACTGCAGCTTCCAGTTCGCTGCGGTTTAGCATCCAGTGCTCCAGTTCTCCAACCGAATTGATGGGGCGGGCAATCAGTTCCTTGTAAAAAGGCTCTAATGTTTCCCAATTCATCTCAAAAGTAGCAGGCAGGTATGTTCTTGGTTTTTTATGGATCATTTCTTTAATGTGCAAATATGCGGATGTGCAAATGTGCAGATTTTTTAGAATGTGCGGAAGATTATTCAAATCCTAATTGTCATTTCGACCAACGGGAGAAATCTTGCACCCGCGATAAGCGTTGTGCATAACACATCGTATAAGATTTCTCCCGTTGGTCGAAATGACAAGAGCTTAAACTTGTTTAAACAAAAATAGCGACAGGCCTAAACCCATCGCTATTCATTTCTATCTTCCGGACTTTCGGACTTCCCGTCTTCCGGACTTTCTCAAGAATTAATTCATCCTCGTTATCGTCACCTCTTCAGGCGCGGCTAACATTAGCGGTACTTTTTCTACGGTTACAAAGCTTAGATCAAGACCAAAGCCGCGTTCTTCTGATAAACTCAGGTGTTTCAGTTGCCCGTAAATCGTCATCACCAGGCTCTCGTAAAACGATAGACCGTGGGAGCGTGAAAGCACTTTTTCGATCACTACGAAACGGAAATCGCCTACTATTTTGTGCTTGTTCAGCGATTTGTATTTACTCATAATCTCCACTTCGCCTTTTTTCACCAGGTCTTCAACCACCTTGCGGAACAACAGGTTAATTTGTTGCTCAACCCGGAAACCCAGTTTAAAGTCGATACGGATCACTTTGTTCGGTACCAGGAAATCAACCCGGTACTCGCAGGTGTAAGGCTCGTCCATTACATCAACGTGTACCAACCAGTACACATCGGCCCGTTTAGGCTGCTTTTGCAGAATAGAGTAAATAATCTTAGATTCTACTTCCGAATCGAAATTAGCGCTGGTTAAGTACACCAGTTGCGATGCGTATTTCGGCACCGTTTCGTCGTCGCTTAGTTCTTGTAAAATGGTGTAGTAGTCTTCTATCTCCACAAACTTCACGTAACGGTTACGGATTTTACGGGCGGTATGCCAGGTCCACATTACGCAGAACAGCATCAGACCAATGGTGAGGGTAAACCAACCGCCATCTAAAAACTTATGCAGGTTACCGGCCAGGAAAGTGCCCTCAATAACAATATAAACCAGTAAAAACGCATTGACAATGTAAGAAGGAACCTTGCGGCGGCGTAAAAATTTAGACACTAAGATGGTAGTCATTAACATGGCCACGGTAATACTTAAACCGTAAGCAGCCTCCATTTTCTCCGACCGTTGGAACAGCGCCACCACCAATAAACAGCCGGCGCAAAGTATCCAGTTAATGCTGGGTACGTATAGCTGGCCTTTTTGCTCGCTTGGGTAGTTAATGCGCACTTTAGGCCAAAGGTTTAAGCGCACTGCTTCAGATATCAGCGTGAACGAACCTGAGATCAGCGCCTGGCTGGCAATAACCGCAGCCGCTGTAGCAATAGCAATCCCGAAGATCTGGAACCAATCGGGCATAATGCTGAAGAACGGATTGTTTAAATTCAAGTCCATTTTTTGGCCGGTGTGTTGTAATAACCAAACGGCCTGGCCCAGGTAGTTTAATATTAAACAGGTTTTTACATAGATCCAGCTGATGCGGATGTTTTGACGGCCGCAGTGACCTAAATCTGAATATAAGGCCTCGGCCCCGGTAGTGCAAAGGAAAACCGCGCCAAGCACAATAAACGCTTCGCTGCTGGTGCTGGTGCGCAATAGCTCAAACGCATAGTAAGGATTCAGCGCTTTAAATATCACCGGCATTTTAACAATGTAGCTGATACCCAAAACACCCATCATGCTAAACCATAGGAACATAATTGGCCCAAATGCTTTACCCACCAGGGATGTACCAAACTGCTGAATGATAAACAACGCCGTGATAATAGCTGCCACTATCCACACCGTGGGTAGTTCGGCATTGTACCGTTCCAAACCTTCAATGGCCGATGAGATAGTAATTGGCGGGGTAATGATACCATCGGCCAGCAAGGCGCAACCGCCCAGCACCGCCGGTACAATAAGCCACTTGGCCTTACGGCGCACTAACGAAAAAAGCGAGAATATCCCGCCTTCACCTTTGTTATCTGCCCTTAAAGTAATTACTACATATTTAAGCGTAGTTTGCATAGTCAGTGTCCAAAAAACCAGGGACACGCCGCCAAGTACCAGCGTTTCGCTGATGCTTTGATCGCCTACAATAGCTTTAAATACATACAGGGGGGAAGTACCGATATCACCGTAGATGATACCTAAACTAATCAGCAAACCGGCTACGGTCAGCTTTTGTAAGTCTTTATGATTTGACACTTTTTATAATTTATTGCGGATGCAAAAATATCAAAAATGTTAATGTAATAACTTATTTTATCATCCTAACGTATAAATATGTTAAATTTACACTAAGTGCTAAACCCTATTTGTTAATTTTTGTTAAATAGGGAGATAAAAGGGTTGCACAAACTAACAACTAAAGGGGTTTATTTATACTTTTGTACTTAATAACCAATTATGATTAAAAGGTCTACTAAATTTTATTCGCGTGTAGTGTTGCTGCTGGCAGCCCTGTGCCTGAATATTGCATTAGCAGGCGCCGCCAAATCGCAAAAGGTTGATAGTACTTTGCTACACTTGCTAAAGTCTAACAAAAAAGAAAAGAACTTTCTTAAGGCTGGTTTCCACACCACGTTACCGGCTGTTAAGCCCTACAACGTTACCGTAACTAAACCCAACGCGCCATCTCCCGATGATAAGTTGTTAACCAACGTACAGGTTTATCCTAACCCGGTAACCGATCAGGTTAACGTTAAATATACCGTTGCCCGCGATGCTAATGTCACCATCAAAATTATGGATGTGCTGGGTAACGATGTCACCACACTGGTATCTACCCGCGTTTCTCCTGGCGAACAAAAATTTGCCTACAGCCTGGGCAAGTTAAACACCGGCTTCTATTTTGTCCGCGTTATTGCCGGTACTGAATCGGTTATTAAGCGGATTTCTATTCTGTAAGCAGGACCGCTGATCTTGACCGCTGATTTTAATGATTTTTTTGATTAGGATGATTATGGCTATCCCTCTTTGTCATTGCGAGGTACGAAGCAACCGCGAATTTGAATAGCGGCTCTACTTATCCGCGGTTGCTTCGTACCTCGCAATGACAAAACGAAACAATCAACACAATCATTGTCCGGCCCCTATTTAGCCAACCTATACTCTCCCCAAAAATCCGTAGGATATCGTAAAATTAAATTTCGAAACCTGGCTTGGTTTTGATAGGCAATATTCTCAACCGCAGCTTTGCCGTACAGGTCTGAATTGCGCGGGACCGTTGGGTTGACTGATGGTGGTTCTAAAAACCGGGCCTGGCTGCCGTTAACTGTCATGTGGTATTTAAATTTGGTATCTGTACCAGCGGTCAGACCGAAATATTTCAGGCCGATAGCTAACTCGCAAGTGTAAACGCTTTTGGTATCCAGCGTGTGGGCTGCTTTTAAATCTACATCGTTATAAATAGATACCGTGTTGCCTAATTCGGGCAAGCCGTTAACTTTTATCCATTTATAGTTAACCTGCAAAAGGGAATTGAAATCCATAATCATCGAATCCAAAGCCTTTCCTTTTACGCCGCGTTTGGCATCACGAAAATCGAAATAGACGCTCCGGTTGGTAGAGATGGGGAAAGTAAAACCTACCTGGCCATTTTCGCTGTCTCCGGCGCCTCCTGCGCTCACGGTTAATCCTCCGGATAGTAGCCGGTTAATAATGTCCTGATCTTTTGCCCGGATTACGATGTACAGAAAATTAGCATCGTTGGCCATGGTGTAATAAAAGCCGGTGGCAGCATTATAGGTCATTAATTTGGTATCCCACTCGTTTGGTTTGCCGTCAATTTTCAGGTTCGCGGGGGCGGGCATCCCATCGGTTTGTACTATGGTTGCCTTTTGCGCTTTTACACTAAGGCTGCTGGCAGCGAGGATCAAAATCAATAAAAATTTCTTCATGGCAGTAATTTTACGGATTGCGGTTACCCGTTTTAGCAGGCTTTACTTGTATAAATTTAGGTAAAGATTTTAATATCAAAGCTTTCGGCAACTGCCTATCGTTTTTGTTACACCAAACCTTTTTGCTTTCGCCTTTTACCTTTCGCCTCAATAAGTTAGTTTTGCCGTTATGAAGATCATCGCCATCGGCCGCAACTATGCCGAGCACGCCAAAGAGCTGAACAATCCGGTACCTACTACCCCGGTAATTTTTATGAAACCGGATACCGCCATCCTGAAGGACAACAAACCTTTTTATCACCCCGATTTTTCGGAAGATATCCATCACGAGATTGAGCTGGTGCTGAAGGTTTGCAAAGAAGGCAAGCATATAGATGAGAAGTTTGCCGCCAACTATTTTGATGAAATTGGTTTGGGTGTTGATTTTACCGCCCGCGATATCCAAAGCCGTCATAAAGAAAAAGGCCTGCCTTGGGAACTGGCTAAAGGGTTCGACGGATCGGCCCCGATCAGCGAGTTTTTGCCTAAGGCTGATTTTGAGGATCTGTACAACATCAATCTTCGCCTGGATATTAACGGAGAAGCCCGCCAAAACGGAAATACTAAAGATCTGCTTTTCTCTTTCGAACAGTTGATTGCTTTTGTATCCCGATACATCACCCTAAAAAAAGGCGATTTGATATTTACCGGTACCCCGGCCGGCGTTGGCCAGGTATCCATTGGCGATCACCTGGAAGGTTATCTGCAGGATAAAAAAATGCTGGATTTCCATATCAAATAAAAACATATAGTCATGCCGGGCTTGTTTCGGCATTCCATCTGCAATATCTTATTGCATAGTTAATCTCCACACGTTGTACCGAAACAAGTTCGGCGCAACGTGTGTTGCTGTAACAAAAAGTTTAAAATGTTCAAACGCATCTATCTCCTACTTTTTATATTATCTGTTTTTGTTTACGGCACATCAGCGCAGGATTTAACCAGCCCTACACCCGTGCCCCAAAGCCTCCGCACTAAAGAATATCCTAAATTTTTCTTTCAATACCCGATTGATCTGCCGCCCAGCACTGCCGGTGGTTTTGCCGAGTTAAGGCCCAATCACTTCCATTCGGGTTTAGATTTTAAAACCAATCAGCGCATCGGTTACCCGGTGCATGCGGCTGCCGCCGGATACATTTCCCGTTTAAAGATCCAGTTCGGCGGGTTCGGTCAGGCTGTTTATATTGCTCATCCTAATGGATACACTACCGTTTATGGCCACCTCGATCATTTTACGCCCGAAATTTTAGCTTATATCCGCGCCGAACAAGCCAAGCAACAGAAGTACGATGTAGACCTGAATCTTGAACCAAACCAAATGCCGGTTTATAAAGGGCAGATATTTGCCTGGTCGGGTAACACGGGCGCATCGGGTGGGCCGCATCTGCATTTCGAAGTAAGAGACACTGAAACGCAGCAAACCATCAACCCGCAACTATTTGGCCTGACTATTCCAGATCAGGTGCCACCCACCCTGTTCAGCGTAAGCGTTTATCATTTAAACGGACATCCTTTTGATGAAAACACAATGCGCCAAACCTACCCGGTAAAAGGCGCCGCCGGCCAATATCAATTATTAAAACCGCAGACTTTAGAGTTAAGCGGCAACATTGGTTTCGGTATTACCGCTAACGATATGAATAGCACCTCCTTCAACAAAAACGGGGTATATTCAGTAGAAGTAAAGGTGGACGATAAAACTGTTTACACCTTTACAACCGAACGTTTCGCGTTCGATCAAACCCATGCTATTAACGCCTATATCGATTATCCTTACCAGGTGCGCATGGGCGGTTTTATCCAAAAATGTTTCATCCTCCCGGGTGCCAAAATCACGCTTTACCCTCAATCCATTAACCGGGGTGTAGTTACTTTTGCCGATAACGAGTTGCACAATGTGGAGTTTGTTGTTAAAGATATTGCCGGCAATACATCAACTGTTAAGCTGAAAGTACAATCAAGCATCCCGAAAGAACGCAACCCTATTGTACGTACCGAGGGCTTTTTACTGCATTACGATAAACATAACGAGTTTGCGAATAATAAGATTAAACTGGTGGTTGATCCGTACAATTTGTACGATGATCTGGATCTGATCTATAAAACCCTGCCTAAACGCGTAGGCAGCTTTTCCGAACTGCACAGTGTACATAATCGCTACACCCCTATTCACGATAGCCTTTTTCTTTATATTAAGCCCGATGCCGATATCAGCAAGTATAAAGACAAGGCCGTGGTTACCAGCGTAACCCAGGGCGCTGTCGAAAGCGATTTTGTGGATGGTTATGTTCGTGGTAAAATCCATGCCTTTGGCGATTATGATATTAAAATAGATACGGTAGCGCCCGTAATTACATCGGCCGCGCTTCATAATGGCAGTAACCTTAATTTGGCAAAAAAAATCATCTTCCGCATAAGTGATAACCTATCCGGCGTGAAGAATTGTATCGGTAAGATAGACGGTAAATGGGTTTTGGTTGAACACGATTATAAAACTAAAGCCTTTATTTATACATTTGACGATACGATTAGCGCCGGTAAGCACACTTTTGAACTTACGGCGACTGATTTTAAGGATAATACCTCTATATTTACCGCAGATTTTACACGCTAATGGCCGCATTACAAGTGGGCGACAAAGCCCCCAACTTCACCGCTAAAGATCAAAACGGAAAAGAAGTTTCTCTATCTGATTTTAAAGGAAAAACAACCATCCTGTATTTTTATCCCAAGGATGATACCCCGGGTTGCACCGCCGAGGCTTGCGATTTCAGGGATAACTATCAATCGCTTTTAAGCAAAGGTTTCGAGGTGATCGGCATCAGTACCGACAGCGAAAAATCGCACAAAAAGTTCGAGACCAAATACAGCCTGCCTTTTACCCTCATTGCCGACGAAAGCAAGGAGATAAATGAAGCTTACGGCGTTTGGGTAAAAAAGAACATGTACGGTAAGGAATACATGGGTACGCAACGCCTTACTTTTATTATTAACGGAGATGGTATCATCAGCCATATCATCCAAAAGGTAGATACCAAGGCAGCATCGCAACAGGTGTTAGATCTGGTATCGTAATTCAACACAATCATATCACAACCCAATTTCAATAATGACGACAAACACTGAAGAGTTAAAAAAGGTAGCATCGCAAGTGCGCCGCGATATTGTACGCATGGTACATGGCTGCCAGTCGGGCCACCCGGGTGGTTCATTAGGCTGTACTGATTTTTTAGTAGGCCTTTACTTCGGTATCATGAAACATGATCCTGATTTTAAAATGGATGGCATAGGCGAAGATTTGTTCTTCCTGTCAAACGGCCACATTTCACCTGTATTTTACAGCGTGCTGGCACATGCCGGTTACTATGACAAAGCTGAATTAGCTACCTTCCGTAAGCTAAACTCACGTTTACAGGGCCACCCTACCACGCACGAGCATTTACCGGGTGTACGTATTGCATCAGGATCGTTAGGCCAGGGCTTATCGGTTGCTATTGGCGCCGCCTTAGCTAAAAAATTAAACGGCGATAACAGCCTTGTTTTCACCCTGCACGGTGATGGCGAAATTCAGGAAGGCCAAATTTGGGAAGCAGCTATGTTTGCTCCTCACAATAAAGTTGATAACCTGATCAGTACTATTGATGTTAACGGGCAGCAAATTGACGGCCCCACCAATAAAATTTTAAACTTAGGCGATCTGCACGCTAAATGGACTGCCTTTGGTTGGGACGTAATGACCATGAACGGTAACGACATGGAAGACGTTATTAAAACCCTTACCGAAGCAAAAGGCCGCAGCGGACAAGGCAAACCAATTATGATTTTAATGCACACCGAAATGGGCGCCGGCGTTGATTTTATGATGGGTAGCCACAAATGGCACGGCGTTGCGCCTAACGATGAGCAATTAGCCGCCGCATTAGCACAATTAGAGGAAACTTTGGGAGATTATTAGCCCCCCCAAACCCCCTAAAGGGGGAGTTTATTAACAGATTAACTTATCACATTAAAAAGTAGCCCTCTCCTTCAGGAGAGGGTTGGGTGAGGTCCAATGAAAAAGTACACATACACAGATAAAAAAGATACACGCTCGGGCTTTGGTGCGGGTTTACTGGAAGCCGGCAAACGTAACGATCAGGTTGTTGCCCTTTGCGCGGATTTAATCGGTTCGTTAAAAATGGCCGACTTTATAAAAGAATTTCCTGAAAGGTTTTTCCAGACAGGTATTGCCGAAGCTAACATGATGGGCATTGCAGCCGGTTTAACCATCGGCGGTAAAATTCCGTTCACCGGTACGTTCGCAAACTTTTCTACCGGAAGGGTTTACGATCAAATCCGCCAGTCGATTGCTTATTCAGATAAGAATGTAAAAATTTGCGCATCGCACGCCGGTTTAACCCTGGGCGAGGATGGTGCAACCCACCAGATTTTAGAAGATATCGGCCTGATGAAAATGCTGCCGGGCATGACGGTGATTAACCCTTGCGATTATAACCAAACCAAAGCAGCAACCATTGCAATAGCTGAATACGAAGGACCTGTTTACCTGCGTTTCGGCAGACCGGTGGTACCTATTTTCACCGATGCAGATCAAAAATTTGAGATTGGTAAAGCATGGATGGTTAACGAAGGTGCCGATGTATCGATCTTCGCAACCGGTCACCTGGTATGGGAAGCTATCCAGGCTGGCGAGCAATTAGCCGAAATGGGGATCGATGCCGAGATCATCAACATCCACACCATTAAACCTTTAGATGCTGAAGCGATTTTAAAATCGGCAGCAAAAACAGGTTGCGTGGTAACTGCCGAAGAGCATAACCGTTTAGGCGGACTGGGCGATAGCGTAGCGCAGGTATTGGCTACACACAACCCAACCCCTCAGGAATATGTTGCCGTTAACGACAGCTTTGGCGAAAGTGGTACCCCTGAGCAACTGATGGAAAAATACGGCTTAGATGCCAAACATATTGTTGAAGCCGCTTTACGCGTTATTAAGCGGAAAACAATTTAAGGCGTTTACGCTTTAAGTAAGTTAGGGTTAAACTCTAACAGTTTGTCATTTCGACCAACGGGAGAAATCTTATACGATAAGCTTAGCAACTATGCTTATCGAAAGTATAAGATTTCTCCTTATCGGTCGAAATGACATTTAATTATTAATTTTTGAGAAATAAGCAATGGCACAAGTGGTAGAAGATGAGGAGATTTTAAGCAAGTTTAGGGAAGAGAAAACCCGGACCGAGGCTTTTAATTTGCTTGTTAAAAAATATCAGCAAAAAATATACTGGCACGTTAGGCGCATGGTGATTAATCATGATGATGCCGACGATGTTACCCAGGATGTTTTTGTTAAGATATGGAAGAGCCTGATCAATTTTAGAAATGATGCCCAGTTATATACCTGGATGTACCGGATTGCCACTAACGAGTGTATCACGTTCCTAAACAAGAAGAAGGCTAAGAATAATATCCCGCTGGATGATGTATCGTACGAGCTGGCCGAATCGCTTGCCGATTCTACCTACTTTAACGGCGACCGCGCCCAGCAAAAATTACAGGAAGCCCTGCTTACCCTGCCCGATAAACAACGCCTGGTATTTAACATGAAGTACTACGATGATATGAAGTACGAAGAAATATCCGACGTTTTGGGCACCAGCGTAGGTGCATTAAAAGCCTCATTTCACCTTGCGGTGAAGAAGATTGAGGCCCATTTATTAGGTCACGATTAAATTTTATTTTTTTGATTAAACCTTTTCATTTAATTTTCATCTATCAGTAAGTATGAAAAGTGATATGGACAATAGGCTGTGGCTAAACGATTATCTGTCAATTCAACAGGTTAAAACAGATAACCCGTTTACAGTGCCCGATGGTTACTTTGATGCGTTGCATCAAAGCATACTTTCGCGTGCTGTTATTGATGGGGTGAATGCAGAAAATAATACGGGGTTGACCGTTCCTGATGGATATTTTGATGATTTGGCAGCTACACTGCAAAGCCGCATAGCGGTTGAAGCAGCGATGGAGAACGCGCCGGCAATGAGCGTTCCTGAAGGATATTTTGAACAGATGCAGGCTGATTTGCACAGCCGCGTTACTATAGAAGAGGCAATGCAAAATTCGGAAGGCGATCTTACAGTTCCGCAAGGATACTTTGAGGAGATGCAAGTCAATCTGCAAAGCCGTATCAGTATCGAAGAAGCATTGCAAAATTCGGAGGGCGATCTGACAGTTCCGCAGGGATATTTTGAGGAGATGCAAGCCAATTTGCAAAGCCGTATTAATATTGAGGAAGCATTGCAGCACACCACCGGCGATTTCACTATCCCTGCTGATTACTTTGAAGATCAATACCAGCAAATCAGCAGCAGTATTATGGTTGAAGAATTGCTAAATCGTGAAAGCGAAGGGTTTGCTGTTCCGGCTAACTATTTTGATCAGCTGCAAAGCAATATCATTAGTAAAACGGCACAGCCAAAGCCTGCGGTAAAACGCAATGCTGTTATTCGTAAACTGTTTGCTACCAGTACTTACAAATACGCAACTGCGGCCTGTTTTTTAGTAGCCATTGGTGCTACGCTGATTATTAGTAAGTTTGAAAGCCCTGAGGCAGTACACGAGCGCTCTTATATACATAAAGCGCTGGCTGCCGTACCTGATGCCGACCTTGCCAAGTACCTGGAAATAAGTGCAGATGTTGACGCCATGCCAAATGCCACACAGGCTGCCGGCAGTAAAACAGATGCTGCGGATGCCGAGGCACTTAAAAAAGTTTTAGACTTATAAAAAACGTGAATAAGCTTAATAAGCATTTTATACTATTGATAACCTTGCTGGCTTTCGGCCTGCTTTGTAACGCGCAGGCTTTTAGGCCCGCGGGCGATGGCGCTGCCGTAAGGCAAGCCGATAGGGCGATTAAACAGCCGGAAAGGATTGCACGCAGGCAAAATGTGGTGAATCCGGAAATACTGCGGATAAAAAAAACCTATATCGCACAACAGCTTAACCTGCCAAGCGATCAAAACGCTAAGTTTTTGCACAAGTTTGAAGAGTACCAGGAAGATTATAACTCAGTATCGGCCCTCATTATCGAAAATAAAAACGATTTCACTAAAAAGATGGCCTATATCGAACAGATCATGAAAATTCAGGTTCACTATTACGATGAGTTTGTAAAGATCATGTCCGCAGAAAAGGCCGCCAAAGTGTTTAACTTGGAAAAACAGTTTAACCTGGAAGCTGCCCGAATCTCAAAAGAAAAGAAAAATCCGGAAGACAGATAAATCGGGATATTTAATTGATATACGCCTATTAAAATAAATAGAAAGCCTTTCCGGATGGAGAGGCTTTTTGCGTTTTGCTCTCTATTTTGTCATCGCAAATTTTCCAATTCGGCGGACTTTGAAGGTATGCGCCGACAAGAAAGGGCCTGTCAGTCTGAGCGTAGTCGAAGACTGGTGCGGAGAGGCCAACCCGCCACGCTTCGACTAAGCTCAGCGTGACAGGCCATTGTGGAGTCTACGAACGTAGCGCGCCACACAATCCCAAGCAAGCTTCTCGCAATGACAAATATCCCCTACCCCAACTTAAAAATTCGCTCCATTAACACCCATTTCTCGCCGGGTTTGGCGCCGGGGACGGCTTGCTGGTATTTCCACATCAGTTGCTCCCATTCTTGCACTTTAGGGTTGGAAGCATCCATCGCACCTTTATGGTCGAAGCTGAAGGTTGCATCTACTTCCATAATCATAAACAAACGATTCTCAAACCGGTAAATCTCCATATCGGTAATCCCGGCTGTGGTTATGCTGTCCTGAATTTCCGGCCACACTTCCTGGTGATAGGCTTCGTATTCGGCTATCAGGGTAGGGTCGTTAACTAAGTCGAGTGCTAAGCAATATCTTTTCATAATATATCTTGATATTAAATTAAGCCGTTTTACGGGTTTTATAGCCTGTTAAACCGAACAAAGCGATCACTGCAAAGCAAACCAGCGGAACGATGTATCCCAGTTGGATATTGCCTGTTTTGTCGGTAATATAGCCAAACACTGGCGGCAACACCGCTCCACCTACAATAGACATAATAATTAAGCTGCTGCCAAATTTGGTATCGCCGCCCAAATCCTGAATCCCTAACGAGAAAATAGTTGGGAACATGATAGACATAAAGAATGCGATAGCAATAACTGCATAAACCGGCGTTGTCCCTGTCGAATACATAGCCAGTACGCAAAGCGCAATGTTAATAATAGCGTAAGCAGCCAGCAGGGTGTTGGGCTTCACAAATTTCATAACTGCTGTACCTATAAACCTGCCTCCCATAAAGGCTAAGCCCGCAGTAGCCAGATAGTAGGAGAAATAATCGGTTGATTTGGCTTCGCTGATGATATGCAGCGAAAGGAACAGATGCTCTACCCCGTTCACCAAAGCATCCTTAGGCGTACCCGGTGGGATAGTTTTTGATGCAAACAGGATAAAGAAGCTAAACACACAAACCTGCGCGCCCACGTAAAAAAACTGCGCAGCCACACCCCAGCTTAAATGTTTATGCTTAAAAGCGTGGAAAATATTTTTACCGCTCACCTCATCGTTACCGTCTTTAATTTCGGGGAGTTTGGTGAAATAAAAGGCAGCGGCAATCAACAAAAGTATCCCACCTAAAATGGCATAAGGGAGTTTTACAGACGATGCTTCGGCGCCTAAGGCCAGTTCGCGGGCGGCAGCGGTCATTTTACTTAACTCTTCGTCTGTAGCGCCTTTGGTTAATATTAGTTTGGCACCGATGATGGGAGCCATAGTAGCGGCCAATCCGTTAAACGATTGCGAGAAATTCAAGCGCTGGGTAGCAGTTTCGGGCTCGCCTAATAATGATGCGTACGGGTTAGCAGCGGTTTCAAGGATCGTCAGGCCGCAGGCGATGATAAACAGCGCTCCCAAAAAGAAGATATATTGCTGCGTGTTAGCCGCCGGGATAAACAGGAAAGATCCGAAAGCAAACAATAGTAAACCTGTAATAATGCCCGATTTATAGCCGTATTTTTTCATAATCATCCCCGCCGGTAAAGCCATTACAAAATAGGCGATGAACACAGCCGAATCCACAAGCGATGCTTCTAATGTAGATAGTGTGAACGAACGTTTAAGGTGCGGGATCAGGATTGGGTCGAGGTTATGCGCGAAACCCCACAGGAAAAACAGGGACGTAATTAAAATAAAAGCAAAGCGGTTACTCTTGTTGGTTAACGAGGCCATTATTTAAAAGGTTAAAATCGGTTTACAAATTGCTGACGCGCAAATAATGTTTAATTATAGCTTTGTTTTACCGGATTAGCAAGCAGAAGTGATGATAGCAGAATAAGTTGCCAAAATAGCTGAATATGCCCTGGCGCGATTTGGAAATCCGCAGCTTGTAGATAGATTAGTTAAATGCTTAACCAGAATTTATGGATTTATTTGCGCATCTGCATCTTTAAGAAAATGAATAGTTAAATGAAATATTTGTACGTCCTAATTTTCCTGGTCTCGGCAAAATATGCGTCGGCGCAAAAACCGGCTATTCGTTTATCTACCGCCTATCCTCAACAAGGCCAGCGTATAACCATAACCTACCAGGGAGCTGATGAACCGGTGAAAGGCCGAACGATGCATTTATGCGCCCTTTTTAGCTGTGGCAAATATCCTTATTCGGGTAGGGTATCTAAATATTTCACACTTTATGCCGATGGTAAGAGCTGGAAAGGAGACTTGTCAATTCCTAAGAAGGCAAGCTCTTTGTGCATTTTGCTTTTTAACGGCCCTATGATAAACTGGAACTGGCAGATGATTTATAACAGTTTAATTTATAAAAACAAACAGCCAGTTGAAAATAGCCATCTCAGGGTTTTTGAAAACATACGTATGAGTGATGCCAAAACTAAAATGATCACTGATACTTTAAACGAGATTGACGCCCAGGCTAAAGAGTACGAGTGGTATCCTGCAAGCGACGAGAACGAGCCAGATAACAACTGGCGGCCGCAAAACCTTACCCGGGAAATTATTGATAAAAAGATTAACGAGTTTAAAACAAGCGATAACGAAAAGTTGATGCGGATGGCGGCCGGGCTGATGCGGGGTCAGGATAAGATTAAACAAGCAGATTCTTTACTTGTGGAAGTAAAAAGTAAATTTCCGCGTGGCTTTACCTCCAGACAGGCAGAAATGGATACTTTTTACCGAACGTTTGATCCCGTGAAGCAAGAAGCAATGCTTAATGCATTTATGACCAAATACCCAAACAGACCGGTTGTTGAAAAGCTATGGATGCGCACGCAATTGATGAGAACACTGATAAGAACTAACAATAACCGTTATAAAATACAAGCCTCTTTTTTAACGCCGGAAGATTTAGCTAAAAACCTGAATGAAATAGCCGTGGAGTGGGCATCGCACGATTACAATTTGATGCGCGATGAACAATTAGCTAAACAGGCCATTGCCATTATTAGAAAGCTAATTGCCAAAAGCAAGACCGAAGATGAAATTAACTACTATGGAAATATCTATTTAAAATATACTGATGCCTATGCTTATGTATTGAGGAAACAAAATAAGTTTGAACAGGCTAAACTTTATATGGATACTTTGCATAGATATAATAACAGCCCGTATGCTAAATACGATGAGAATTATGTACAAACTTTAATAAGTTTAGGCGATAAGGTTAAAGCGTTAGAAATAGCTTTTAAAGGCGTTAAAGCGGGAATATGCCGCCCTATAAACCTGCGCGGGTTAGAAGATACCTACATAAAAGTTAACGGCAGCAATGCCAATTATGAGGCTGACGTAGAGGAAGCTGATTCCTTGTATTATCTCAACAGGCCATCGTATCGAAAACATAACCTATGGATGGCTAAAAAAGAAATGATCGGTGAAAAGCAGGTCATCAATAAACCGGCACCGGCGTTCAGGCTTAAATCTCTTGCGGGCAAAACTGTTTCGTTGAATGATTTTAAAGGCAAAACGATACTGGTTCTTTTTGGATCGATGTGGTGCGCAGAAACCCCGCAAACTTTAAAAGATTTACAGCACACCGCCGAATTATATAAAAAAGACAAAAAGGTAGTGTTTTTATACGTAGAAACTTTTGGCAGCAGCGACAATGAGCTGAAGGCTCTAAAAGAACAGATCAGCATTAACGGCTACACTTTTACATCCCTTGTAGATGAAAAAGCAAGCGGCAGCCGGTTCCCACAAATGGCACGCAGTTTTGGTACGGATGAAGTCCCTGGATGGTTTGTTATTGATCAATTTGGTCGTATTCGCTATCGAATGGACGGTAACGACCGGAATTTCGATTTTGCGATGACAACTGCGATTGAACTAACCCGCGACCTTGCCGGAGAAAAAAGAACACTGGTATTTGACCTTTAATACTACTAACCGCTCAGCCTAAACCTGATGGCAGCGGAAAGCCCGGACGAAGGAGGACTTGCAGCGTACAGCAGGGCTACCCGAGGCTATGAAACGCTGAACGTTCATTTACTGCTATTACAGGGTGCCAGCGCCCTTGCAGATCCTTCAACAAGCTCAGGATGTTTCTATTTCCCTCCCCTCTCTATAAACTATTTCAAAATAAATTTGCGTAACCCATAAGTTACTTATACATTTGAGTAACCTTAAAGTTACTTATTATAAATCATGGCAAAAGTTATTCAACACCAATTATTTTACCCTCACCCGCCGCAGCTGGTTTGGGATTATTTAACCAAACCCGAACTGATGGCCCAATGGCTGATGCAAGGTAACATCCAGCCGGTTGTAGGTCACGAGTTTACCCTGACGGCTAAACCCATGCCCGAAATGGAGTTCGACGGGACGTTTTACTGTAAAGTTTTAGAAGTGGAGCCTTTTACAAAACTATCGTACACGTGGCAATTCGGTCCCGGCGATGGTAGCCTGTACGATTCGACCGTGAACTGGAGCCTTACGGAAAAGGACAATGGCACTGAACTATTACTGACTCATAATGGGTTTGAAACCCTGGTGAACATGGCGTTATTTAACTCGATGCAAGCGGGCTGGCTGCAGCATATCACCAAGATCCTTACAATTTTAAACACCGAGAAAAATGGAACAACCCCGGCTTGATGTTTTCCAGGTGATTGCCGACCCCAGCAGGCGGCAAATGTTGCACCTGTTATCTAAAGACAGCCTGACCATTAACGCCCTGGCCGAAAACTTTGATATGAGTCGCCCCGCTGTATCTAAACACGTTAAGGCGCTGCATAATGCCGGCTTTATCTCGATACAGGATCTGGGTCGCGAGAGGCACTGTATACTAAAACAGGACGGCTTTAAAGCCTTACAAAAGTGGCTGGAGTATTACGATCAGTTCTGGGGCGATAAACTAAATGCTTTGGGTGCTTTAATGGACAAGCATCATAAAAAGTAAAATTCAGAAGTAAAAATTCAAAAGCTCTTAAAACAAGCATACCAAAAGATGGAAAATAAAGATTACAGCGTTACTATAGCGATTGATCAAACTCCTATGGAGGCATTCAACGCCATTAACAATATTGCCGGCTGGTGGACCGATAGTTTAACCGGTGAATCAACCAAAATGAACGACGAATTTGCCGTGCAGTTTTGGGATGTGCATTACTCCAAGCAAAGGCTAACCGAAGTTATTCCCGGCAAAAAGGTGATTTGGCTGGTAACAGATAGTCAGCTAAACTTTTTAGAAGATAAGCAGGAATGGAACGGAACTACCATTAGTTTCGATATCGCTGAAAAAGACGGCAAGACCGAAGTTACGTTTACTCACCATGGCCTGGTGCCGCAAATACAGTGTTATAAAGATTGCTCTAACGCCTGGGGCGGCTACATCACCAAAAGCCTGTACGATTACATTACTACCGGAACAGGTCAGCCTACATTGAAAGCGACGATGTAATAACGAAGACCGCCGGCAGATATGGCTTATGGAAATTGGATGGGGTTTGCATCTTTAAAGAAACCACTGTCCATGAAACACCTGTATCTGCCGGTCTTGCTTACATTGCTGTCTGTCCAAATTGGTGCGGCCCAAACCTTTAAACTATCGAATGATTTTCCGGAAGCCGGGAAAAAGGTCACGCTAACTTATCAACTGGAATCACCCCTGCCAAAGTCAAAAGCGCCGACAGTGATAGTCCACTTTGTTGGTGTAAAGGATTATAAAAAGGTGGCTTATGCCTGGGATAATGATTACAAAGCAGAACAGATTCAGCAATTACAATGGCACGATAATGCTTGGAATTGCGAGATATTTATCCCGGCCAAAGCACGGGTATTTTATGTAACCTGGCAGCCTGATCAATACACTATCGGGAGCGATCAGATTGTTTACCGGCATATGGTTTATCTAAATAAAAAGCCTTTATCCGGTGCTTACGTTCTTAATACCTTCATACGCGACGTGCCTGTAAGTACTATTACTGACATTGATGGTTTGGGGATTCTCGATAGCTATCGAAAGGAATATGAATTGTATCCAGATAGCCCTTTCCGTTTATCGTACGATGGGATCGTTGGCTCTGTAGATAGTAAAACCCTCCTCGAAAAAGTGGCCGGCTTTGAAAAAAGCGATGTAGAAAAGGTGATGATGATGGGCAGCGGGCTATTAAGGGCAATGTGGCAAATTAAAGAACCAGGCTCTGTTAAAATGAAACTTGCAACCGGCGTAAGCACTACCGGCGATTACGTTTACCCCTACCGCCAGCGAGCCGATTCGCTGGATGAAGTGATCAAAGTTAAATTCCCGCATGGTATTACCATGAAGGCCGCGTTGACCAATGCCTACTTTAAAGAAAAGAATTTTGAAAAGAAAGAAGCCCTTTTAGCCGATCTGATTAAAAGATGCCCGCAGGATGCTGTTAACACCCGGGCGTTGTTGCGTACAGAATCGGCCATTTATTATCTGCAGGATTTTGATATCGTTAACTATCAAAAACAATTCCGCCTATTAAAAAAGGACGATGAAAGCCTCGCCTATAATGCTAACGAAATCATTTACCACTGGGCCTTAAAAGGAGAACACCTACCCGAAATGGAAATGATAGCCAAACAAGTACTGGCCATCATCATAACAAACATCAACAAGCCAGCAAACCGGCCTTATAAAGAGGCTTATCTCAAAGGTTATTATAGTTATTTGGATACTTACGCTTATATTTTATTTAAACGGGGCAAGCTTGCCGAAGCTGTAAAACGACAGTCGGCTGCTTATAGAGGAAGTAAAGGTGAGAACCCGGAAATGAACGAGCATTATGTAACCATACTAAACGCAGCCGGCAAATACCAACTGGCTTTACAAATTGCCGAAGACTGCATGAAGCGCAAAAAATCAACACCCGAACTGTACGAGCAATTTAAAATAGCGTACGATCGGGTGCATCCAAACAAGGAGACAGTTCCGGCAGATTCTTTCATAAAAAAATCCCTTAAACCTTGATACCTGCTATTGCAAGTAAAAGATTTAAAGGATTTTTAAAATGAGCGATTAATTCTTATCTGTAAACGTAAATGCCGTTCATCATAGCCACGCCGCCTGTAGTTTCAAAGGCGTTGCGGGTGGTTTCAGGCGTATGGGTACCCCAGATATTCCACATCAAACCCTGCGAGTTACGGATAGACCATGCTTGCGCGGCATTGTTATCTAACCAACTGCCATAGGTGGTAACTGTGCTGGTATGTTTAACAAACTGGCAAGCCCAGCGCGCGAAGATACTTTTCATCCCCTGGGTGTCGGCGTTGCCGTTCTCATCTTTCAAAATTCCACCTGCGGTTATGCACAAGCTGGCTTTTGCATAGTCCATTGCTTTTTTGCCCATGCCCAGGTAATCTGTGCCCGGATAATCGGCGCGCAGCAAATCACAAGCGCCTATGAATGTGCCCTGAGTATAAGATAACGCGCCTTCGGTAATTGTACCCGAGGCATTGATAGCGCCTTTAACCTCACCGGTTGATGCGGTGTAAAGCTTGGTTACCATCCAATCCATAATCTGCTTAGCTTTGGTTTTATAAGTCGCGTCGCCTGTAGCCTGGTAAAGCAGCATAGCGCAAATTACAGCCGGGGCATTTACGCAGGTATTTTTGGTTTGATTGGCGGTTGTCCACCACAAGCCGCCGCCCAGCGTGCCGGTATCCCAGGCGCGGTTCCACATCATGTTAAAGTTGTTTTTTGCCATGTCTAACATGCCGCCATCGTTAGTGATGGCGTAAGCGCGTACGCACATCAATGCGCCCCAGGTTACGTCATCATTATAAATATTGCTGCTCCATAACAGGCCGTAACCATCGCGCACGCCGTTGTACAGGTACGAGATCTTATTTTTCAAATCAGCGCTGGGGTTAATGTTGTAGGCATCTATCAGCATCTCAATAGCTTCCTGCTGGGTCCAAAAATCCATGCGACCGGTGTGATTATCATCTTTCCAATAATAAGCCTTGTAGGATGGGCCGTAGGTACCGTACTGATTGTAAAAATGATTGTTGTAAACCTGCATAGCTACCAATGCTTCGGCTTTGGTGGGTAGCGGTGCACTTTCAACCTTTAGTACCGGGGTACTGGCGGCATTGGTTGTAGCTTGATCTGCCGGGTTAATAGTCTGCTCTTTTTTACAAGCAGTAAACGTCGTCGCAACCGCTAAAGCGGCAGCAAAAAACGTTCGGTTTAGCGCATTGTTAAATACGCCCAAAATTGGAGTGTAGGTGTTGTTTCTCATAAAATGTAAAATTTACAATTGGTTATTATAGGTTTATTTGCTCATTTCAGATTTGGCAAAAAGGAAGGCGCGCGCATTGGTAAACGGGCGACATCCATCTTATACGCAAATAGTTAACCTAATGTTATGAGAAGATGTTTTAACTCAATTAATAGTTAAAACAGGGAAAGAAAAGAGAACAACAGATATTATTTTTTCTTTTTGTTGCGATTTTCTAACATCGCAGCAATACTGATAGCCGAACATTCTTTAATCAGATCAGCTATCACATCGGCAGGCATCGTTTCAAGATCGGTAAAGTTAATGCAGCCTTTTTGAAACTTAGCCTTGGGCAACAAGGCCGAATACTTAGCATGCAGCGGCGCATTCATGTAAATAGGCATACAATGCAGCGACATGTATTTTGAGGTACCGGCCAGCCCGTATTTAAAATATTTGCCCTCGTTGTACAAAATCATTTCAACCCGCATCATGATGTCGATGACCGGTGTTACGGAAGAGTCGTTGGCGATAATCGCCTCGTGCAGTGCGCTGAAAACAGCCTGCCTTTCGGCAGGCTGTTGACTGATAAATTCGGGGACAGTTGTCATTGGTAAATGATTACTATTTCATTGCGTCCATCAACATTTGCTGCAATTCAGTTTGATGCTCCATCACAATTTTTTGACCGATGTTTGAACTGGCAGACATAATCATGGGAAGTTTCTCATTCAGCTTTTTACCTAAGGGCGATTTGTAAAACACGGCCAGTTGTTTCAATTCAGCCTCGGTAAATTCACGGGCATAAATTGCCGCCATGTCGCCTTTTATGCTGTCCCAATTGCAATATTTACTAATGAAAGTTTTCATCACTTCCATAAATTTAGTCCGCTTATCTTCAGGTATAGCAGTGCTCATTTGCGCCATGGTAGAGTTGATGGTTTTCTCAAACTGTTCGGCTCCGGCCGAAGCCGCCAGCATATCTTCCGCGGCTTTAATAGTCGCGGCCGACGGTGGCGTTGTCGCGGCGGTTTGCGCTTTAGCAGCGTTAAATGTTAAAGTAATTACGCCGGCAATAAGGGCGATGGTTAGTTTTATTTTCATGTTTGGTTAGTTAAACTTTTATATAGATTTTCTTTTTATACAGGAAGTAAAGCGGCAGCCAGCAAATAAGCACGTAAATCAAGCCGCGCACTAAAGATGCGTTGTAGGGCGTAAAATACGGTTCGATGCCATGCTTATAAAGCCAGGTAGAGTTTTTAATGGTGGTGAAGGGAATCAGATCTATTAGCCCTTGCATAATGCCGCTGAGCACGAACGCTAAAATAGAATTCATACCAAAAACCACAAAAATCCATGCGCCTTTTTTATAGCCCTGTACATCTATCAGCCAATAGGTAAAGGCCAACGTAATAGTAGCTAAGCCGCCGGTATAAAGCACAAAGGTGCTTGTCCACAATGCTTTGTTAATCGGGAAAAACAGATCCCACAACAAGGCTATTACCACTGCTGCTACGCCATAAACAAACATCCAGGTTACCTTAACGCTATTCTCTCTGTCCGGCCGTTTTAACCAACTGCCTACACGGATGCCGAACAAACCGGTTCCAATAGCAGGTAAAGTCCCCAATAAGCCTTCCGGATCCCAAGTTTTTGATGATTTCCAAAGGTGATCGGTACCGATAATCAACCTGTCAAGCCAAGCCCCCATATTGGTTTCAGGGTTAAGATTGGCTGCGTTGCCATCCGGCACGGGGATGAAACACATGATGATATAATAGCCGATAAGCGCGCCGGCCAAAATCCAGTCCCGAGTTTTTTGGCTGCATTTAATGTAAAGTACGCTGCATATAAAAAACACCAAAGCAATCCGCTGCAATACCCCAGGAAAACGCAGATGCGTTAAATTCCAAACCAGCGGGGTGTGATGATAGAATAACTGTATGGCCCAGCTTATCAATATCAGCCAAACCATTCGCCGCAAGGCGCCTAAAATCATTTTACCATGATTGACCGGATCTTTAGCCTTCGTTTCCATCGCAAAAACAATAGCCACCCCAACCATAAACAAAAAGAAAGGAAACACCAGATCAGTCGGCGTACAACCATTCCATTCCGAATGCTCTAAGGGTGCGTAGATGTGGCCCCAATCGCCGGGGTTGTTGACAAGAGTCATCGCGGCGATAGTGATGCCACGCATGACGTCGAGGGAAAGGAGTCTTGAGTTCTGAGTTTTGAGTTCTGAGTTTTGAGAGGTGAGCGGTGAGTTCTGAGTCATTCAGAATAAGTTTTAGAATAAAGTTTTGCCTAATCTTAATTAATAAAGTTACGGTTTTCCTTTACGAATTTTATCAATTAAAGATAACAACATTTTACGCACTTCCGTATTTTGTTGATTTAGCAAATCGAAAGATTCATCACTAAGATATTCCAACGCTCTGCATATCATTAAGCAATTTTCAACTTCATTAGTTGAGCCTAATGACATCTGCAAAAAATGGACTAAGTCATTCTGCGTAAATCTACCGCAGCCTTCAGCAATGTTGTTTGAAATAGAATTAACTGCACGCCTGATTTGACTGGTCATTCCATACCGCTCCTCCGGTGGGAAGTTTTTTGTAAATCGATATGTATCAATTACAAATTGGAAAGCTTTTTGCCAAACAATGAGTTTCTTAAAATCCTGCATTTAGTGATAAGTTTATACTGATAAACTTATCACTAATAAAGCTCTTCTCCAACACCAACTCAAAACTCACCACTCAGAACTCAGAACTTATAACGCACAAACGCTTCCATTGCCTCATATTCTGCAAGGCCAAGGTCGTCATAACGTTTGGCAGTTTCGCGGTTACGGTCTTCGGCGCGTACCCAAAACTCGCGGGCATCATCACCGGGGAATACCGGACGATCTTTCTGCGACTGGTGCTTAAAGATAGCGTTACGTTTGCGGATCACCTCTTGAGGAGATAACGGTACGGCCATCTCAATTTCGTGGGTAGCAAACTCGTGCCATGCGCCGCGGTACATCCATAACCAGCAATCCTTCACCCATTCTTCGGTGGCCTTTAAACGTTGCAGCGCAGCAATAATAATGTTAAAGCATACCACGTGTGTACCATGCGGATCGGCAAAATCGCCGGCGGCAAAAATTTGCTGTGGTTTTACTTTTTGCAGTAAATCGATTGTTAGTTGGATATCCTCCTCACCTACCGCATTTTTTTTAGTTTTACCGGTTTCGTAAAATGGTAGGGCCATAAAATGGATATGATCGTCCTGCAAACCGGCATAACGGGCACCGCTGATAGCCTCGCTTTTACGGATGAACCCTTTTACGTTACGGATCTCCTGGGTATCTATTTGGTTAGGCCGTTTGTTATCGATAAACTGGCGCATTTCTGAATAAATGCTTTGCAGTTTCTCGTTGTTACTTACCTGGTTAGGGGTAGCAAGACTTTGGTTAAAGTCTATAGCAAACTCCATGTAGCGCAGCACATCATCATCCCAAACGGCGGTATTGCCCGATGTTTGGTAAGCCACGTGCACATCATGCCCCTGGTCTACCAGGCGAATAAACGTACCGCCCATCGAAATCACATCATCATCCGGGTGCGGCGAAAAAATGATCGAACGTTTTTTAGCAGGCTCGGCACGTTCCGGGCGTTGACTATCGTCTGCCCCCGGTTTACCACCGGGCCAGCCGGTAATGGTGTGTTGGATCTGGTTAAAAATATCAATGTTGATGTTATAAACAGGACCTTGCTCAACCGCCAATTGCGCCATGCCGTGGGTATTATAATCTTCCTCAGTTAGTTTCAGAATAGGTTTTTTCAACGCACAGGCTAACCAAATTACTGCTTTCTTTTTCAGCTGATTATCCCAGATGCAGTCCTTCACTAACCAAGGTGTATCAAAACGGGTCAGGTCTGATGCTGCATCTACATCCAACACAAATTCTACATGATCGCTTAATTGCAGGTAAGTGGCAGGTACGTCTCCGGAGATTTCGCCTTCAATCGCTTTCTTAATAATAGGCGCTTTCTTTTGGCTCCAGGCCATCAGGATAATTTCGCGGGCTTTAAATATGGTACCAACACCCATGGTGATGGCTTTGGTTGGTACATTGGCTTTACCCCCAAAATCGCGGGCGGCATCGGCACGGGTCAAATCATCTAAAGTAACCAGTCGCGTACCCGAGTTTGGCGCCGAACCAGGCTCGTTAAACCCAATGTGACCAGTACGACCGATCCCCAGGATCTGCAGATCCAGTCCGCCCAGCATTTCAATCTGTTTCTCGTAGTTCAGGCACCAGTCGGCTACATCATCCGCGGCAAGCGTACCATCTGGGATATGTACATTGGCCGGGTCGATATCGATATGATTAAACAAATTATCGTGCATAAAGGTAACGTAGCTTTGGGCTGCGTCGGGCTTCATGGGGTAGTATTCGTCCAGGTTAAAGGTGATAACGTTTTTAAAACTCAGGCCATCCTCTTTATGCAGGCGCACCAACTCGTTATAAACGCCAATTGGGGTAACACCAGTAGCTAAACCCAAAACGGCTTGCTGGTTGGCGGCCTGCTTGTTACGAATAACTTCGGCAATGCGGGCGGCTACTTTTACTGATGCGATGTGCTGATCGGGATAAACGGTTACGGCTAATTTTTCGTACCGGGTTTCCTCTAATAGGTTTAATCTGGCCATATGGTAGTGTTTGTTTAAGGCTAAAACTGCAAAAACCTGCAAAATGGTTAGTTCAAGCTTTTTGCATTTCAGGATATGGAGCAGCAAATATATTAGTTAGCAATTAAATAGAATGTTAATTTTTTAAGGTTTATTGTCGCAGGTTGTATATTCGCTTTATTATGCCTGCATTAAACCGCAATATGCAACATCTTTTTAACATCGCCCAAAAACCTGAACGACTGGCTATTGGCCTGATGTCGGGAACATCTTTAGATGGACTGGACATTGCTCTTTGCCGTTTCAGCGGGCATGGCATGGATACTAAATTTGATCTGTTGAATTTTATAACCATCCCTTACGGGGATGATTTTAAAAGCGAAGTACTGCAGTTATTTGCCAAAAAGCAGGTGAGTTTAGAGAAGCTTTGTTTGATGAATGCTTATATCGGCAGTTTCCACGCCGATTTAATTTTAGATACCCTGAAGCAGTGGAACGTCTCCCCTGTTGATGTTGATTTTATAGCCAGTCACGGCCAAACCATCTATCATGCGCCGCAACGCTTGCACGGCTTGCCTGGTTACCCAAACGCCACCTTGCAAATTGGTGACGGCGACCATATCGCCGTAAAGACTGGCATTTTTACCATCAGCGATTTTCGGCAAAAACAGGTAGCGGCTGGCGGCGAGGGTGCCCCTTTAGCTTTGTATGGCGATGTGATATTTGGCAGCCACCCCACCGAAAACAGGATTTTATTGAATATCGGCGGTATTGCTAATTTGACATATTTGCCCGCCGGTGGCGAGGCTTCGGGAATTATTTGCTGTGATACCGGTCCGGGTAATACCCTGATTGATGCCGCCTGCCGTAAATATTTCAACAAGGCTTATGATGAGGATTCAAAAATTGCCTTGTCAGGAAAAGTAAATGGCGAATTATTGAAGGAGTTATTAAACGATCCCTTCTTCGTTCAACCCGCCCCAAAAACCACCGGACCGGAACTGTTCAGTTTAGATTACCTGGCGAATGCCCAACGGGCATCAGGAACGACAGGACTATCTCCTGAGGATATTATTTCTACATTAAGTCAGTTCACAGTACAAAGCATTGTAGACTTTATAAGCAATTACTGCCACCCGCAAACTATTAGTCGCATACTCATCAGCGGTGGTGGCGCCAATAATATTTTTGTGGTGAATGGATTGAAAACGGCCCTTGCTCCGGCTATAATTAGTGATACCAATTATTTAGGTGTTGATCCTGATGCCAAAGAAGCTATATTATTTGCCCTATTAGGTAACGAGGCCTTGGTAGGCGACCCCATTGCCATAGGCGGTAACCCGGCGGTGTTGATGGGGAAGTTTAGTCTCGACCGCTGATTTTAATGATTTTTTTGATTTCGCTGATTATGGCTACTGTGACGTTCCGAAAAAGTTGACACTTTTTGTTTTGTCTTATGGACTGTTTATAAGATATCGACAATCATCCTAATCAAATAAATCATTAAAATCAGCGGTCAAGAAAATCCTCCCTGCACGGGCTAAACGCATCTATCAGCATACCGGCTTCGGTGCAGGTTACACCGTGTAGTACGTTTGGCGGTACATAATAGCCATCGCCTTTACGGATGGTTTTTGTTTCGTTGCCGATGGTCATTTCAAATACGCCGCTATCTACATAAGTTACCTGGGAATGTGGGTGGCTGTGTATTGTGCCAATGCCACCGGTAATAAATTTGGCTTTCACCAGCATTACTTTATCATCGTAACCAAAAATTTGGCGGGTTACGCCGTTACCGGCATCTTCCCAAGTGATTTCCTGTTCAAATTGAAAATTTTGGCTTGCTGTAATCATAACGCGCACTATTGATGGCCAAAATTAGCTTTTGGGCAATTAAATAAGAGCTTTTATCCAATAAAAAATGCGGTGGGGATGTTAAAAGGTAACCCTTTTTCTGCCTGCGGATGACACCGCAGGCAGTTGAGGATTATGTGAGAGGTTGAGGTGGGTGAATCTTATGATCTCATAATTACGATATCAAAGTACCGTAATTACCTCCATAAAAAATACCGTGTTTTCACCCTTTTTTTAAATTTCTGTAAAAAGTATTTCTACCATTTTTCTCCAGTTTTTAACGCCATCTTTAAAATAAAAACCCCTGTTATGAAAAATACCGTAAAGGCTTTATTTGCCGCTGTATTGTTAAGCGCTGCACCTGCCCTGCTGCACGCGCAAACTTATGTATTAGATAAAAAAATTCCGCTTACTGGCGATGGTGGTAACGATTACCTGGCCATTGATAAAGTAAACAACCGCCTGTATGTATCGCACGCAACAATGGTTAACGTGGTTGATTTGGCTACGGAAAAACAAATTGGCGTTATTGAAGGCATGAAAGGTGTGCACGGTATCGCCATTGTAAATAACGTAAACAAAGGGTTTATCAGTGATGGTAAAGCTAACGCAGCAATTGCTTTTGATTTGAAAACGTTGAAAACCATCTCAACCATCCCCCTAACTGCAAACGGACCAGATGGTATTATTTATGATCCTTTCTCGGACAAGGTTTTTACTTTCAACGGCGAAAGCAATGATGCATCGGTAATTGACCCTAAAACCTTGAAACAAGTGGCCACTGTAGCCTTAGGCGGCGCACCCGAGTTTGCCCAGCCTGATGGTAAAGGTAAAATGTACAACAACCTGGAAGATAAAAGTGCCATGAACATCATCGACACTAAAACCATGAAAGTGACTAAAACTTTCCCGCTGGCCCCGTGCGGCGGCCCGACTGGTTTGGCGCTCGATTTAAAGAATAGTCGTGCCTTTACCGTTTGCCGCGAAAATAAAGGCATGAGTGTAGTGGATATCAATACCGGTAAAGTAATAACTACCGTACCAATTGGCGGCGGTGTGGATGCGGTATCGTACGATGAGGCGACTAAACTATTGTTCGTTTCAAACGGCGATGGTACTACTACTATCATCAAACAAAAATCGGCCGATGATTATAGCGTAGTACAAACCCTTAAAACGCAGGTTCGCGCCAAAACGCTAATGCTTGACCCTAAAACCCATAAAATATACCTGAGCGTTACCGACCGCGATGCCGCTAATAAATTAATACCGGGTACATTTTCAGTATTAGTGTATAAAATGCAGTAGATTATAAGATTTTAACTATTTATACGGCGACAAGCTTAGCGGCCTGTCGCTTTTTTTGTATCGGGAATCGTCAACATCATTACGAGCAAAATATCGGTAAGGATAGATGATATCTTCGTTTCAGCTATGCTCCTCTCCGACAGCAAACCGCTTCCGGGCGAAATCAGGCAGAACATGGTGGCTTGTGTGGTAGGGAGGGCATTAGCTTCGGGCTGAAGCGCTGGACTTGTGGGTGCGAAGCACGGCTCGAAGGTACCGCCCTGTGGTTCTGGCTGATTTGCAGGGCAAAGGCCTGTGCGAGAGAGGAAGCATTTTGCTGTCTTGATTTATTTCATGAGATCGCTACGCTAAGTCTTGGTTCTTTTCATCAAGGAAAAGAACGGCGTGTGAAAATCTTAGATATAAAATCCCTCCTTAACGTACTGTTGAATATTAAATCTTGCAATGACGCGGTTTAAATAGCTCGGGTAGTTTTTAATTGAGGAAAACCTAATAATCACCTCTTTCTCTTCAACTCTTCTCCCAAAATCAGAATAAATCCTACTATCCCCGCAAGGGCAAAACCGGCTGATGCACCCTGTACGTAAAACATCCACTTAACCTCTTTATAGCTTTCGGATATGGTAAACAGGGCGGCGGCTATGGCCATTAAAACTAAAGTGCGCTTAACTTTGGGATTCATGACGCTAAGGTATCAATTATGTTTTGTTCAGCGGATGACCACTATGCTGTAAATATCAACCTGCGGAATGCTGATTTTAGATAATCCTAAATCTTTATTGTAGGTGTAATTAAGGGGGATGTGACCGGGTTCTAAAAAGACAGTCTTAGGTTTAGCGGCGCTACGGTAGCTTAATATAAACGGTTGAATAGGCGTTAGCTTCACATCATTCACGTTATTTACCACTACCGGCGTTGTATTCTCATTTACCAGGTGCAGTAGAGTCGCCTTGTTTTTAGTATTTACAGTTAGATGAATCCTGTTACTCCCTTCAATTTGCGCTATTGGTTCGGGGAATAGTTTAGTGATCAATTCGGTAGTTGTTTGTCTTGATACGTCGTTAGACAATTGTCCTTTCGAAACATCAGCGTAAACGCCCAATAGTTTACCTTTACCCAAATTTCCGGAACGGGTGATTACATGCGCCGCATTGTTAGAATCGACAGGAGCAGTTTCTAAAACATCGGCAAATAAAGAACTGCTCTTTTTGCCAATCACCATCACGCGACCGCCTTTACTAACATAGATTTTTATTTGACTTATCAACTCGGGTTCCAAGTTGTTATACTCCGGGATGACCAGCAGCGGGTATTTATTTAGCGTGTTTTTAAGATGATGTTCTTGTAAAACTTCCACGCTGTAACCGGCATTTAACAGGGCGCTTAAGGTGCCTTTTACCCTATCGTTACCGCCATCGTTATTATTGAACAGGCTTTTAGCCTCTTTATATTTTTCGGTTGACGATAACAAGAGAGCCACCTGCGGGATGGGTTGCGTCTTAAAACAAAAGGCTTCGCGTTCGCGGCAAAACTCGGCTACTTCTTTAAGAGTAGGGATGGTTTCAGTATTCAGCGAGGCATCATGATTTTGCGGGATGTAGATTTGATAGGCACCGCCCTGCGATAGAATTTTAGCCGCGCCGATCTCTAACCTTCGGGCAGGTTTCCAATAGAATCCCTTGCCGTCTTTGTCCGACGAAAATCCCCAGATCATTAAATCCCAGGGCTTGCCTTGCGGGGCCATGCAACGGGCTTCAAAATCTACGGTCGCGGCATCGTCAGATGTCACATCGCCGGAGATATAATCTATCGCAGCATCAACCGGCCCCGGCATAAACGAGCTGAACGACCAGTTACTTGTGATCTGAAAATCAGGGTCGAACTGATGCAGTGCCATGGCATACTTGTTTAAATATTGGTGAAATGCCGTTCGGTTAAAAGCGGTATAATCAGCTTTCTGCTGCGCGGTGGCAGTGGCAGCGTCAAAAGTTTTGCCGGTAGCCTTTTGGTAAGCCGCCAATGCCGGGGCAGAAATATCATCGCCCATGGCCCAGTCTTCGCCATCCACCCAAACGCCGTTGATATGATAGGTGCTGCTTAATTCTTTTAGTTGAGGGATAAGCAATTGATCCGCATAGGGGCCGAAGATGGATGTAGCACCCGTGTTTTTCTTGCCGTTCAGGTCTATCCGTGCCCAGTCGGGATGGTCGGCAACGGCTTTGGCATCCAGGATGCCTGAGTAGTGTGAGTATAGAGCGACGCCGCGTTTTAAAGTAACTTCTCTGAATAACTTTAAAGGATCGGCAATGAATTTGCCGGGCGATGAACCCACTTTTGTGGGGTAGCTGGATATACCTGGATGGCCTTTAGTATCTACCTGGATAAAATCGGGTTTCACGGCGGTTAGCATGGAGTCGATCGTGGCGGGAGTGAGTCGTTTACCGATGCTGGTATCCTTAGCCGAGGCATGGAAATCAAAGTGAACGCCGAAAAAGCTATCGGCCCGTTTTTTAGGTTTCAGTGATTGCGCATCGGCCGAAAGGCCAAATAACAGCGCCGAAAAAACTAAAGTGATTGTAAGCCTGCCCATGCCGTAAGTTTAATTGGTTACTACAAAGTAGTATTTACGGGTTAGATATAAAAATTTAACTTAATAATCCCTATTTTTGCACCTCTTAAAATTGAGGCGAATACACTGATGTACAAGGAATATAAGCAATTAAACTTATCGCAAACCGGGAAAGATATACTGGAGTTTTGGCAACAGAACAACATTTTCGAGAAAAGCATCAGCAGCAGGCCGGCCACTAACCCTTATACGTTTTACGAAGGGCCGCCCTCTGCCAATGGCATGCCGGGCATTCACCACGTAATGGCGCGGGCTATTAAAGATATTTTTTGCCGTTACAAAACACTTAAAGGCTACCAGGTTAAACGCAAAGGCGGCTGGGATACCCACGGCCTACCTATTGAGCTGGCGGTTGAGAAAGCCTTAGGAATTACCAAGGATGATATCGGTAAAAAGATCTCGATAGAAGATTATAACGACGCTTGCCGCAAAGAGGTGATGCGCTATACCGATGTATGGAACGACCTGACCGAAAAGATGGGTTACTGGGTTGACCTTGAAGATCCGTACATCACCTACAAAAACGAATACATTGAATCGCTTTGGTGGATCCTGAGCGAACTATATAAAAAAGGCTGGTTGTATAAAGGTTACACCGTACAGCCTTATTCGCCAAAATCGGGGACCGGTTTAAGCTCGCACGAGTTGAACCAGCCGGGTACTTATAAAATGGTGAAGGATACCACCATTGTTGCGCAGTTCTTCCTTAAGAATGATCAGCAACATGCGGCTATGTCTAAACTGTTCGGTACACCGGGAGAAGAAACCGCAATCCTGGCCTGGACGACTACACCTTGGACTTTGCCATCAAACTGCGCATTAGCCGTTGGCGAGAAGATTGATTATGTTAAAATTAAAACCTTCAACCCATATACTTTCGCTCCTGTTAGCGTGGTATTGGCCAAGGTTTTGGTAAGCAAATATTTCAAGGCCGAAGGTGAAAACGCTTCGTTTGATGACTATAAAGGTGGCGATAAAGTAATTCCGTGGATAGTTGATGCCGAATTTAAAGGCAGCGATCTTTTAGGTTTACGTTATCACCAACTGATGTCTTACGTAACCAATGCCGAATTGGAAGAGAAAGCGTTCCGCGTGATCCCTGCCGATTTTGTAACTACCGAGGATGGTACCGGTATCGTACACACTGCATCTGTTTTTGGTGCGGATGACTTTAGGGCCTGTAAGGAAAATGATGTACCATCGGTAATGGTGCTTGACGAAACAGGCAAAGAAGTACCGCTGGTAAATAAACAAGGCCGCTTTGTAGATGAGGTGACCGATTTTGCCGGCCTGTATGTTAAAGAAGAATATTACAGTAAAGAAGAACGCGAAGCATCGGGCTTTAAAGCTACGGATGTGTTGATCTCTATTAAACTGAAGACCGACAACAAAGCCTTCGACGTTAAGAAATACGAACACAGCTACCCGCACTCGTGGCGTACAGATGAGCCGATTTTATACTATCCGCTGGATAGCTGGTTCATCAAAACAACCGCGGTTAAGGATAAACTGATAGAGTTAAACAAAACCATCAACTGGAAACCTGAAGCAACCGGTACCGGCAGGTTTGGTAACTGGCTGGAAAACCTGGTAGATTGGAACCTTTCGCGTTCGCGCTATTGGGGGACCCCGTTGCCGATTTGGCGTGAGGAAAATGGTTCGGAAGAAAAATGTATCGGCTCTATCGAAGAACTAAACAAGGAAATTGATGCCGCTGCCGAAGCTGGTTTTATGCCGAAAGATTTCCGCCTGGCCGATATGCACCGCCCTTATGTGGATGATGTGGTGTTGGTATCATCAAACGGAAACAAGATGTTCCGCGAGCCGGACCTGATTGATGTTTGGTTTGATAGCGGTGCTATGCCTTATGCGCAATGGCATTTCCCTTTCGAAAATAAAGAACAATTTGCTACCGCTTACCCCGCCGATTTTATTGCTGAGGGCGTAGATCAAACCCGCGGCTGGTTCTTTACCCTGCATGCTATTGCAGTAATGCTAAGCGAAGCGAGTGATGAGGTGAAAGCCGTAAATAGCTTAGTAGGCAATAAAGGTGTCGCGTTCAAGAGTGTAGTATCAAACGGATTGGTGCTGGATAAAAACGGCAACAAAATGTCGAAACGGTTAGGCAACGCTGCCGATCCGTTCGAGACGATTGAGCAATATGGCGCCGATGCCGCCCGCTGGTATATGATCAGCAATGCATCGCCTTGGGATAACCTGAAATTTAATATCGATGGTATTGATGAAGTGCGCCGTAAGTTTTTCGGTACGCTGCATAATACCTATTCGTTCTTTGTGCTATATGCCAATATCGATGGCTTTAAATACAGCGAAGCCGAGATAGCGATAAAAGATCGCCCAGAAATTGACCAATGGATCATCTCCCTGCTGAATACCCTGAGCCAGGAAGTAGATGCTTTCTACGCCGATTTTGAGCCGACAAAAGCTACCCGCGCCATCCAGGATTTTGTGGATGCGCACCTGAGTAACTGGTACGTGCGTTTAAGCCGTCGCCGTTTTTGGCGGTCGGATAGTAACGAGGATAAGTTATCGGCTTACCAAACGTTATATACTTGTTTGGTAACTATTGCCAAGCTGATGGCCCCGGTAGCGCCGTTCTTTGCCGAGCGTTTATATCTGGATTTGAATAGCATAACCGGTCAGGAGCAATTTGAATCGGTACACCTGAGCGATTTCCCGGCTTACCATACCGATCTGGTAAACCCTGAATTGGAAGAGCGCATGCAAATGGCGCAGGATATTTCATCGTTGGTGTTATCGTTACGTAAAAAGGTGGGTATTAACGTGCGCCAGCCGCTGAGCAAAATTTTGTTGCCTATATTAGATAACAACTTTAGGCAGCAGGTAGAGCAGGTGAAGGATCTGATCCTTTCGGAAACTAACATCAAGGATATTGAGTATATTACCGATGCAGCCGGCTTTATTAAAAAGAAAATCAAACCAAACTTTAAAGCTTTAGGCGCTAAAGTTGGTAAGGATATGAAGGCGGTTGCAGCTGCTATTACAGCGATGGACCAGGCTGCGTTAGCCGAGTTTGAGAGCACCGGAAGTTTTAAATTCGAAATTGAAAATTCGAAATTCGAAATCCTTTTATCTGATGTTGACATCATAGCCGAAGATGTGGAGGGCTGGCAAGTTGCCAACTTAGGCAAACTAACGGTGGCTTTAGATGTTACCTTAACCAACGAGTTGAAACAGGAGGGAACGGCAAGGGAGTTAATTAACAGGGTACAAAATCTGCGTAAAGCGAGCGGTTTTGACGTAACCGACCGCATCAACGTACAGCTGGGGAATGCTGATCATATCAGCGAGGCTGTAAACAATAATTTATCATATATTTGCGCCGAAATTTTGGCGGATACTATTCTGTTTGACAGCACTTTAACCGAAGGCGAAAAAACAGAAATAGACGGAATTGAAATTGTGATTGCTATAACAAAGATATAAATGAAACAAGAGAACGAAAAAACAAGGTATTCTGACACCGAGTTGGTGGAGTTTAAAGATATCATCCTTGAAAAACTACGTATTGCTAAAGAAGAATTGAATAACCTGGCCTCATCATTAAGCAGCCCTAATGCTAACGGAACTGATGATACTGCCGGTACTTATAAAACTTTAGAAGATGGTTCGGCTACTTTAGAGAAAGAATCTATTAACCAACTGGCTGCCCGTCAAAAGAAATTTATTGAGCAGTTAGAGGCCGCTTTGGTACGTATCCAAAACAAAACTTACGGTATTTGCCGCGAAACCGGTAAACTGATTCAGAAAGAGCGCCTGCGTGCCGTGCCGCATACTACGCTAAGCATGGAAGCTAAAATGAAACAATACTAAATGAAGGCTGCTTACGTAAAACCTTTTTTAATTGCTGCCCTCATTATCATCGTCGACCAGATCATTAAGACCTGGGTGCGTAAACACATGTACATTGGCGAGGAAATTAAGTTTCTTGGCGATAGAGGTATGCTGCATTATACCGAAAACAACGGTATGGCCTTCGGTTGGGAAATTGGTGGTGTATCGGGTAAACTGGCATTAACCATTTTCCGCATCATTGCTGTCGGGGCAATTGGTTATGGGGTTGTGTACCTTATTCAGCATAAATATCACCGCGGTTTAGTAATGAACGTAGCGCTGATATTTGCCGGTGCTGTGGGTAACATTATCGATTCAACCTTTTACGGGTTGGTTTACCAGCACGAGCCAATTTTTCAGGGTCGTGTAGTGGATATGTTTTATTTCCCACTTATCCGTGGCAACTACCCAGCCTGGTTCCCGGTATGGCACGGGCAGTATTTTGAGTTCTTCCAGCCGGTTTTTAACTTTGCCGATGCTGCGATATCGGTTGGCGTGATTGCTATCCTTATATGGCAGAAAAAATATTTCAAACACGAAACCGTTGAGGAAAGTAACCTGAACAGCGAAGTGGTAGAGGAATAAGTTCTGAGTCCGGAAGACCGGAAGTCGGAAAGTCCGAAAGATATAAATGATTAATGCCGCTTAACGCGGCTTTTATCATTTATAACCACCCCGTCATTGCGAGGTACGAAGCAATCTCTACACTCAAAGATTACTAATCAAGAGCCTCTATAGAGCTTAGAGATTGCTTCGTACCTCGCAATGACGGGCTGGGCAGAATGATGTTAAAATTACATCTTACCCATCTTTGATGAATCTTTTTTCATCTTCATCTTATCCATCTTCTTATCGCTTTTCATTTTCTAACCTTCTTTCATCTTCATTTTATCGCCGTCTTTCATCTTCATCTTGTCCATTTTCTTTTTGGCCATTTTGGTGGTGTCGGCAACAGGGTTACCTGTTGTAGGTGCAGCTGTAAGATTTAAGCTAAACGATAATGCAACAGCGACAAGGGCAACAGCAAAGGCTGATTTTTTTAAGTTTTTCATGTTTGTTTTTTTTAATGATTTACCTGCTTTGTCGCGGGGCTCGGGTTATCCTTACAAACAATCTTCAACTATTTTTTCAGCTCTTCTTCAATACGTTCTTCCATTACTTTTTTATCCTGCTCACCCAGTTTATGATTGACCGCATGACCATGCAAAATCTGCTGCACCATCTCCCCTATCAGTTTACTTTGTTGCTGATAGGTACGGCATACCGAGCAGCCGGCCAAATGTATGCGCAGTTCAATCCGTTCAACAAAGGTGAGCGGTTTGATGGTGCGTTTTTCTATTAAAAAAGTGGCCTTGCAGCAATTGTATTGTATTTGTTTAAACTTATTCATATCGGTAAGTTTTTAAATCCAGTTTTTTTGCAGGCAAGCCCGCAGGTTAAGCTTAGCGCGATGAATGATTACCCAAAAGTTATTGGGACTGATCTTCAACTCACTGCAAATGTTTTCGGATGTTTCATCATCCATATGTTTCATACTAAATACCGAGAGCCATAGCGCCGGCAGTTTTTGCATGCAGGCTTGTAACACGCTGTTAAACTCTTTATTATTTAGCGGATCGTCATTCTCTACCCCGAAAGCTTTGGGATAATCTTCCCTCGTCCAATGCCCGTGTTCGGCATCAAAAAATTCTTTTTCAGGTTCGTTGCTACTCAACTCCACCTGCTTTAACCCGGACGATTTTTTACGATAGGTATCGATGATCTTATTCTTCAGGATGGCGGTTAGCCACGTTCGTTCGCTGCTTTTGCCTTCAAAGCCAGTGGTACGTTGCAAAGCGGCTAAAAAAGTTTCCTGCACCAGGTCTTTCGCCAGTTCCTCGTCGTTCACCCTTACAATGGCGAAAGCGTACAGGTAATCGGCATAGTTTTTAACCCAGGTATGCGGATTTAGGGGTATTTGTGTATCGGTCATGTGTTGTCGCAATGTATAAATATAGAGAATACCATGCGATTAGTCGGGGTGGGCAACGGTTCCTTACACGTCGAAGCTAATTAATTTTCAGAGATTCTATGGCGTATTGTAGGGCTAAAATATCCCCCTATTCGCTCCGCCATCAACCTGAATAGTTGTACCGCTGATATAAGCCGCCTGTTCCGATGCCAGGAAAGCTACCAGCGCGGCCAGTTCTTCGGGTTTGCCTATGCGGCCTAAGGGAATTGATTTCGCTTTATCTTTAATAGCCTGATCGGGGTCTACATCTTTTGGGAGGGTGTGTTTGATACGGTCGGTCAGGATTAAGCCAGGAGCCACGTTATTTACCGTGATATTGTACGGTCCAAATTCGTCAGCCAGCATCTTGGCCATACCAACCACGCCCATGCGCATACTGGTACTTAGTACCGATAGATTCAACACTGATTTCACCGAGCCACTGATAATATTGATAATGCGCCCACCGCCTACTTTTTGCATATGCGGCAATACCTGCCTGCTGGTGCGCGCAAAGCTGAGCAGGTTAAGTTCAAACGCCTTGTACCATTGCGCGTCGTCAAAATTCTCGAATTTATCAAACGGTGGACCGCCTGCGTTATTCAATAAAATATCTATCCGGCCAAACTGCGCGGCTGCATGGTCTATAAATTCGCTCAATGCATCCCCGTCCGATACATCTACAGGCATCGCTACTACAGGGTTGCCGGTTTTCCGACTGATCTCGGCAGCTGTTTTGGTCAGTTCCTTCAAATCGCGCGAGCCGATGATTACTTTAGCGCCTTCGGCAGATAAGCACGTGGCGATAGCTTTGCCCAAACCTTTACTGGCGGCAAGCACAATGGCTACTTTGTTGGTGAGTTTGAGATCCATAGTGCGGAGATTATTTAGACCCAGTTTTCGGTAAGTAAACCCTCGACCCTGTTAAATTCTTTCAGATTATTGCTTACGAGGACAACATTAAGACTTATTGCATGGGCAGCAATTAACATATCCAACGGGCCAATTGGAGTTCCCTTTTTCAATAAAGAATTTTTTAAAGTGCCAAAATGGGAAGCCGCATTATGATCAAAATCGAGTATTTGAACAGAGTTTAGTAATTCGTTGACAGCTAACAAATTCCTATCTTTTGAATTACTCTTGTGTACTCCATACATTAACTCAGCAACAGTAATAGATGATACCGCAATGCTATAGGAGTCGATACTTGTGAACTTTTGAAATACATTAAAAGGTTTTTGCTTTAAAATGTAAACACAAATATTTGTGTCGAGTAGATATGTTATCATTTAGTCGAATGATTCACGTTCCTGATCTTCACCCTGATCTCTTGTTTCCATAAAATCATCAGTAACCCTAAGGGTAGAATTAAAAAAATTTTCCCAAGCTGAATGCTTCGGTATTAAATGAACCTGATTACCTACTTTTTTTAAAAAAACGCGGTCATCACTTATCCTGAATTCTTCAGGTAAGTTGATGGATTGGATCCCATCTTCATTTTTTATTTCTACTTCTATTATTTCCAAAGCCATATTTAAAGTTACGCAATTATCAATAACAATAAAACACTAATCAATATCAATAATTACGCCTAAATCTAAACTGCGTATATTTACCTTCGATGAAAAAATTTATCCGTGGTTTCGGTTATGCTTTTAAAGGGATAGGTTACGCTACCAAAACGCAGCTTAATTTCAGAGTGCATTTGGTGGCTTCTATAACGGCTGCCTTTATGGGATATGCGCTGCATGTGTCGACTAACGAGTGGATCTGGATCATCTTTTGCATGGCGCTGGTCATGTCGGCCGAGTTGATTAACACGGCTATCGAAAAGCTGGTCGATCTGGTATCTCCTGATTACAATGAATTAGCTGGCCACGTTAAGGATGTAGCTGCCGGGGCCGTATTGGTTACCGCCATATTTGCGCTGATTACCGGGGCAATTATTTTTTTACCTAAAATTTTAACGCTGATACATGCTGCATAAAACACGTGGCATTGTGTTTAAAGTAACCGACTACGGCGAGAATAGCGTAATTGTACAAGTGTACACCGAGAAATTCGGACTGCAATCTTACATCGTTAACGGCGCTAAAAAACCGAGGGCCAAAATCCACCGCAATATGTTGCAGCCGCTGCACTTGCTGGATATGGTGGTTTATCATAAAAATACCGGCTCGGTACAACGGATAGCCGAACTAAAAAACTCCCCGCTATTGCAAAGTATCCCTTATGATGTGATAAAAAGTAGCCTGGTAATGTTTTTAAATGAGGTACTCTACAAATCCGTAAAACAGCAAAACGGAGATGAAAACCTGTTTCAATTCATTTTCCATGCGATAGAGCTATTGGATCAGCAAACTGATAGTCCTGCTAATTTCCACCTGGTGTTCTTGCTTCGTTTAAGCCGTTATTTAGGTTTCTATCCCGACCGAAACAAACCTGATGGCGCCGATTATTTTGATATGAAGGACGGCGTTTTCACCAAGTACAAACCCGAAAGCTGGCAATACCTATCACCTCCGCATACCGAAAATTTCTTTCAACTGTTAAAATTCGGTTTTGAGCATATGGAGAACATCCATCTAAAAAATGACGAACGTCGCTATCTGCTCAGTAAGTTGTTAGAATATTATGCCCTGCATGTGGAAGGCTTCGGCAATATCCGGTCGCACGAGGTGTTGGAGGAGGTGCTTTCTTAGAAGTCCATAGTAGATGGTCCATAGCCCATAGAAGGAGTGTTAGTCCATAAAAAAACAGATTAGACTATTATCTATATAGAAATAATCTGATCTGTTTTATGTAGAAATCAAGTCATCAGCCCAACTCCTACCATGGACTATGGACCATTGACTATGGACTTCTTATACCTCGTGCCCTAAAACTTCTTTCTTAATAAACTCGATGTTTGAATCGGGCAAGGTGTTACCGCCAATCTGGTGTACGGTACCATCGGGTTCCACCTGGAGCTTGGCGCTAAAGTTTTCCATCTCCACGTTTAATATATCGTCGTCTTTATCTACCCTGCAATCCAGTTCCCTTCCTGCATAATTGATGGTAAATTCGTAATGACCATCGGCACCATTTACAGGCGCATTGTTTTGAGTAGTTTCCATAATGTCTCCTTTATTTACAGGTATAACATTGCAGGTGCCACCTTGTTTTATCCCTACCGATTTATTAGGCTTATTTCGCGAAAGCCACTTTTATTGCCGTCACCTGCTTAATACAGCGGGCCGGCTTCTTCTCCCCTTCCACGATCACCCGGAACGGACCATCGGCCAAAGCCAACGGCTGCCCATCTATTTTAGTGGCCAAAATAATTTGGCGGTCGGTAAAATCCTTATCCAATTCGGCAAGGGCAAATACTACCTGGTAGCCGTCGCTGGCTTCAACGGTGGCAAATTTAGTCAGGTTTTCGCCTTTTAAATCTTTGCCCATAGTAGCGCCGGCTTTTTGCAGGATGGCGGATAACAACACCCCAACATAAGTATGATCTTTACCGTCACGATCCTTACGGATCACCTCGGTTTGGGTGTACTGCTGCATATCGGCCAGCTTCAGTTCAAATGGAGCGGTTACCTCTCCGCTTATTTTTACGGTAGCTTCCTTTGTAGTTTGTGCAATTGAACTTGCCGGCAAAACCATCGCGCCAAGCAGACCGATAAAAAGCGTAATCAAATGTTTTTTCATGTGGGATATTTAAGTATTATTTCTTGTTAGATGCTAAAATATGCGGATCGGCAAACCGTGGGTCGTGAATAAAAGTATCATCGTTAAGCATGTTTAAAAACGCTATGATGGCCTGCTTTTCGTCCGCATGCAATAGTAAAGTTTTTCCGTTTAACTCGTTCGATTCTCCTTTTAAAATCGCGCTCAGCGATGCCGATTCTTTAACGTGCTCGCTATAATGATCGATAACTTCCTGCAAAGTTTTAAAACGACCATCGTGCATATAGGGGGCAGTCAGGGCAATGTTGCGTAAAGTCGGCGCTTTAAACCGACCGACATCTCCGGGCAGGCCGGTTAAATCGGCAATGCCGCCATCTTTAGGGATGCTATCTAAACCGTTGTTATGAAACAGTTCCATGTACGATTTTACTCCGCCATGGCAGCGCGCGCAGTTAGCCCCACGAATGCCTTTGGCTGGTTGCGGCGCATCGTTAAACAAGGCCATACCACGTAACTCCAAAGCCGTAGGCTGATATTTATTTTGAAGATATTGATCGTATTTGGAATTGGCCGAAATCAGTGTCCGCTCAAACTGGGCAATGGCTTTGATAATGGTGACACCGTTTATGCCTTCCTCTTTACCAAAAGCCTGGTTAAACAGTTCGGGGTATAATTTGGTGCGGCGTAATTTCTGTACCGATGTTTGCATCATTTGCCCCATCTCGTGCGGGTTTTGCATGGGTATAGCGGCCTGGCCTTCTAAAGCAGACGATCGCCCATCCCAAAAAAACTTACGCGACCATAACACATTGGCCAGCGACATGGAACTGCGGGTAGTCAGGCTCCCATCAACCCCTGTGCTGAATGCCTGCCCATCGGTAAAGGCCAGCTCTCGTTTGTGGCAGCTGGCGCAGCTTATTTTATTATTGGCCGATAGCAGGGGTTCGTAAAAAAGCAGGCGGCCTAAATAAACGCCCTGTTTGGTGGTGGGGTTATTATCGGGCACGTTAATGCGGTTGCCGAAATTAGCAGGATATTCAAAATGGTACGGTCCGGATGGGACGGGTTTATTCTTCCAGGCCGTTATACCTATCACAAACAAACACAAAATCATCAGCCACTGTGCGGACTTTGGAATATGAATTTTAGATTTGCTACTGCCTACCACTTAATAAACGCTATACCACAAATATATTAAATTGAACATGGTTGACCACGAAACTTTTAAAAGCCTGGCGCTTGCCTTACCCGAGGTTGAGGAATTGCCGCATTTTGAAATGGCATCGTTTCGCTGGCATAATAAAATCTTCGCAACGCTGAGGGAAAGCGACAGTCGAGCCATGGTGCAACTCTCGCCGACCGATCAGGATGTTTTCTGCGCGTTTGATGGTGGGGCGGCTTTTTACCCGGTGCCAAACTCCTGGGGTAAGCGTGGATCTACGTTTGTAAATTTAGCGGCTGTGCGCCCGGATATGCTGACCGATGCCATGAATTGTGCTTATCAAAACCTAATCGGCAAGCATCAGCCGAAGGCTAAAAAGTAATTTTATTTTTTCATCTGTACTTATATTATTTAATTAAAACATTAAATAAAAATACCTGTAGTTAATATTATAAACAATATCTACAACCATGAAAAAACTAACTTACACTGCGATGCTGCTGGCAGCAGGCCTTGCAATACAAAGCTGCGGCGGCCCTTCAAGTAGTACCGAAAAGGCCGACAGCAGCAACGCTGCTAAAATGGACACCTCTGCAAAAGCCGATAGCACTGCAGTTAAACCCGGCATTACCGTTGATGAAACCGATGCCAAATTTGCTGTGGATGCAGCTAACGGCGGTATGGCCGAAGTTGCTTTAGGTAAACTGGCACTTACTAAAACCGCCAACGCCAAAGTAAAGGAGTTTGCCAATATGATGGTGAACGATCACGGCAAAGCCAACGAAGAGCTGATGGCCCTGGCTAAAAGCAAAAACATCACCCTGCCTGCTACGGTAAGCGCTGATAAACAAAAAGAAGCCGACGATCTTGGTAAAAAAATGGGCGCCGATTTTGATAAAGCCTATGTTGATGCCATGGTAGATGGTCACAAGAAAACGATAGCTCTGTTTGAAGATGAATCTAAAAACGCTAAGGATCCCGATCTGAAAGCTTTTGTTGATAAAACATTGCCGACCATTAAAATGCACCTGGAACACATTGAAGGGATTAAAGCCTCGATGAAATAATTTTTTGAATACGATCTATAACCTGTTAGAACGGGATGCATTGAAAGATGTATCCCGTTTTCTTTTACAGCGTTTTTGGTGCACGGGTAAAAATCGTATAATTGCATATCTATGGCAGCACCTATTGTAACCGGTTTATTGGCCTTCGGCATGTCAGGCCGATTGTTTCATGCCCCATTTGTAAACGCACATCCCGGCTTTAAGTTAAAGGCTATTGTTGAGCGTACCAAAAAAGTAGCACAGGGCCACTACCCTGACGTTTTAAGTTACGATAGTACCGAGGAGTTGCTGAACGATCCGGAGATCGAGTTTATCATCGTCAATACGCCTAACAATACCCATTACGATCTTTCTAAGCGGGCGCTGTTAGCCGGTAAACACGTATTGACCGAAAAACCTGCAGGTGCAACCGTAGCTGAAGTTGAGGAACTTTATGCCCTGGCCCGCAGCGTTGGCAAACATTATATGGTGTTTCAAAACCGCCGCTGGGATAGTGATTTCCTGTCGGTTAAAGAGGTAATAGAAAGCGGCAAACTGGGTAAACTGATCGAGATCAATATCCGGTATGATCGTTATCGCCCCACCATCAGCCATAAAACATTTAAAGAAGATCCAAACTCGCCTACTGCAGGCATCGCTTACGATCTGGCCCCGCACATGCTCGATCAGATGTTCAGCCTGTTTGGCAAACCATTGACATTTAGCAAAATTGAAGCATCGCATCGCGATAACTCGACCGTTACCGATTATTTTAGCTACCATTTAACCTACCCACACCAGGTAAACGTATTTTTATCGGCAGGCTGGTTAATCGCACGCCCGCTGCCTTCGTTTGTGATTCACGGCAGCTTGGGTAGTTTCATCAAAAGCCGCACCGATGTGCAGGAAGAAATGCTGGACAAAAACATCCCGCCTACCGATCCCGGTTATGGTATTGAGCACCCCGGTAGCGAAGGCGAACTGGTGGAAGCCAACATGGATGCCAAAACTACCACAAGTTGGTTAAAGGCCCCTAAAGGCGATTACACACATTTATTTGAGGCGGCTTATCATACCATCCGCAATAATGCGTTATTCCCTATAACTGAAGAACACATAGCCTGGCAGCACGAAATACTGGAGGCTTAATTAAATACCCCGATAACAGATACAGCATAATGAAAAAATTACTTTTCTTTTTTAGTTTAATATTAATTGCAGCCTGCAGCAATGCGCAGAATACTGACACCATACGCAAACCGCTGCCTATCCCCCAATACCGGATCTTAACTACCGACAGTGTTTGGGTTACGCCTGCTAATCTTAAAAAAGATAAACCGGTAATGATCGTTTACTTCTCGCCCGATTGCAGCCACTGCCAGCGCATGATGTACGAATTGAAACCGAAACTGAAAGAGATTGCCAACGTACAGGTGGTGATGATGACCTGGTCGCAGAAGTATGACATCCGCGCCATTAAAATTTTTAAACGCGATTACGATCTGAAGAAATTTCCAAACTTCACCATCGGCACCGAAGGTTATACAGCCTTTGCACAGCAATACTATAAAATAGCTACTACTCCGTTTATTGCCATGTACCACGCAGGCGGCAAATGGGCGAAATATTTTGATAAAACGCCTAAGACAGAGGATGTTTTAGCGGCAGCGAAGAAGTTGTAGGGACTCACCCGCCTGACGCTTCACTGGGGCACCCTCTCTTCGCTGCGCGAAAAGAGGGATTACAATGTTAAAATCAAATTTTGAAGTAATGCTCTTGCCCTCTTTGCGCGCAGCGAAGAGAGGGCCGACCAGCGAAGCGTTGTCGGGGTGAGTATTCTATCACCAATATTACATTTCTCAAACACTGCTTATCAATAAAGTTACAAAACGGGTTACGCAAAAACAGGTTCAAACATTGATTTTTGCGGAATGAAACTCCGTGTGTACCTCAACCTTATACTGGTTACTTTTTTACTTACTTCAACAACAACATTCGCGCAGCAAACGGCGGCCGGCAAAGGCTCGGTATCGGGTAAATTAATAGATGGCGCTAACAGTCAGCCTCTAAGTTTTGCCACCGTGGCTATCGTGAAAAAAGCGGATAACAGTCCGGCTAAAAGCATCCAGACCGATATGGACGGCAATTTTAAACTGGCCGATATCCCGGATGGTTTTTATCTGATTCGTGCCACTTACGTGGGATATGCCACTTTTATTAAAGACAGTATCCGTATAGACAGCAAAAAACGCGTTTACACTTTCCCGGAGATTAAATTGATCCAAGCGAAAGGCTTGCTGAAAGAGGTTGCCATTAAATCGGCCAAGAGCCAAATTCAATTAGGTATCGATAAAAAGACCTTCTCGGTAGATCAAAGCCTGGTGAGCCAGGGCGGCTCGGCTACCGACTTGTTGAGCAACGTACCATCGGTACAGGTTGATGTGGATGGTAACGTAAACCTGCGCGGATCCGCCAATGTTAAGGTAATGATTAACGGTAAGCCATCTACCATGACGGGCAGCAGCGTATCTGATATCCTGCAATCACTGCCGGCCAGCGCTATCGAAAATATCGAGGTAATTACCAACCCATCATCTAAGTACGATGCAGAGGGCCAATCAGGTATCATCAACATCGTGCTGAAGAAGAACGCCAAACTGGGCTTTAACGGCTCGGTATCAGGTACGGCAGGTAATCAAAACAGCTACAATGGCAGCGTTAACCTGGCTTATCAAACCTCAAAGTATAATTTCTACGTTAACTATAACTATCGCCGCGGCGACAGACAGGGTAATGGTTATACAGATCGGACTACATTCCTTAGCTCCGGCCCTATATTTCAAAACCAGATAGCCGATCAAAGCTTCGGTTTCCGCAGCCATAACGTAAGGGGTGGGTTGGATATTAACCTTGACCCTAAGACTACGTTAAGCGTGAGCGCCAACGTAAACCTGCGCGATCGTGACCGGATTCAATACGGTAATACCACTATTCGTAACAGCGCCGGGCAAATTACCCAGCAAACTTTCCAAAACAGTACATCGAGCACTACGGGCGGCAGCGGCAACAACGATTTTAATTTAGATTTCAGCCACAAATACAAAAAACAAGGTGAGGAACTGACGGCTAACATTGGCTATTCCAACGGTTATGAATCGGCTTTCGATCAATTAAACTACTATCAGATTAATAACACTCTACCATCTGCAACCACCAGTAATCGTTTACAACGCAACTTTAATGGCGGCAATGGCCGCAGCATCAACTTACAGGCCGATTATACTTTGCCCTTAAGCAATGGCCGCAAGCTGGAAGCCGGTTACCGCAGCACTATCGGGCAAAACAACTCCAATAACGATGTGGATACTTTGCTCAACGGTTCGAGTACCGGAGTTATCAACCCTTATGGTAAAGACAACAATTTAACCAACCACTTTTTATATCAGGAAGATGTACATGCTGTTTATGCCAATTATCAAATGCAGTTTGGCAAATTTGGCGTACAAGCAGGTGTAAGGGCCGAAGATGTATTTATTAATACCTTGCTGCGCGATAATGGCGAACGCCATACGCAAAACTACTTCAGGGTTTACCCAAGCGTATTTTTAAGCGATAAACTGAGCGATAACCAAACCCTACAGTTAAGCTATACCCGCCGCGTGCAACGCCCGCGCGACAGGCAGCTAAGCCCGTTTCTTGATAAAAGCGATCCCTATAACTACAACCAGGGTAACCCTAATTTGAAACCCGAGGATACTCACTCGTTTGAGTTGAGTTACATTAACTACTGGAAAACGCTGACGCTTACTTCATCGTTATACTATCGTTTAACTAATGATAATATCCAGCAGATCCGTACACCAGTCGATTCAGTAACAACTCGTCTGCATTTTGAAAACGTTACGCAAGCACAAAACAGCGGCTTTGAGTTGATAGCCAAAGTGAACGCCACCAACGCGCTCGATCTGACAGCCAATGCCAACGTATATTACCGTTATCTGCAAGGTGTAACTTCTCTTAACTTACCAACCTCGCAAGGTTTTGCATGGAACGCTAATTTAACCGCTAACTACAAGCCTATAAAAAGTGTAGGCATTCAGGTAAAAGGCGATTACGTTGCACCGCAGGTAATTTCTCAAGGTCGCCAGCGCGCCATGGCTGGTTTAGATGCCGGTATTAAATACGATGTTACCAAAACCGTAAGCCTGAGCGGTAACGTGCGCGATGTGTTTAATACCCGTAAATTCGGTTCTATTATCGATAATACTTTAGGAGCTTTCCCATATCATTCAGAGTCGGTTAGGCGTTTCCAAAGCCGTACATTCTCGCTTACCTTATCTTACCGTTTCGGTTCAACCCCGGGAGATCAGGCTAATAAAAAGAAAAAGAAAGGTGACGGAAGTCCTGACGATAACGGCGGCGGCGATGACAATGGCGGCGGAGGTGTGCAAGGCACTATTAACGGTGGCGGCGCGGCAGCGGCTACAGGTGCGGGAGCTAAGCCACCGGTTAAGAAATAATTTTCGGGCGGCAGCGTCTTGTACTTTTAAGTTATTAATTTACGGGAGCGTGGACGCTCCAAAAAAAGTTCGGTCAAGTGTGGACACTTGACCGGGCAAAGTAATACAAAAGAGCAATATCGAAGTTCGATATTGCTCTTTTGTATTACTAATTTCTATATCGTTCGACTAATTCACCAGCAGTTTATACCCCTTGCCATGCACATTGATGATCTCGACAGAGGAATCATCTTTCAGATACTTACGGATCTTGCTCAGGAAAACATCCATACTGCGGCCGTTAAAGTAATTATCATCGTGCCAGATGTTTAACAGGGCTTCTTCGCGGGTTAATACTTCGTTTTTTCGCAAGCAAAGCAAGCGTAGTAGCTCGGCTTCTTTTGTAGATAGTTTTTGTACGGCATCGCCGTTGGTAACCATTTGGGTGGTAAAATCGAAGCTATATTTACCTACCTGGAAACTGGTTTGTTTATCTTCTTCTTTCTTCTCGCTGGCGGTGCGTTTTAGCAGGGCCGTAATGCGTAGCAGCAATTCTTCGATACGAAAGGGTTTGGTGATGTAATCATCGCCGCCAAGGTTAAAGGCCTGGGTTTTATCCTCAATCATCCCCTTTGCCGTAGCGAAGATAATAGGCACATCAGCATTCATCTTCCTGATCTCTTTACCCAGCGTGAAGCCATCTTTTTTGGGCATCATCACGTCAAGGATCAGCAGATCGTAACTATTTTTGGTGAATTCGCGCAGGCCTTCGTCACCGTCTTTACATAGCACAACATCAAACTTCCCTTTCAACTGCAGATAGTCCTGCAATAACATGCCCAGGTTAGGGTCGTCTTCAACAAGTAGTATTTTTTTCATGTGTGATATGTTTATACAACGGGGAACCGTAATTCAAATTCCGAACCTTTGTCTTTTTCAGATTTTACGCTGATGCTGCCATCCAACCGGCGCACTATGGTATTTACGTAACTTAAACCCAAGCCAAACCCTTTAACATCGTGCAGGTTCCCTGTCGGGATGCGGTAAAATTGCTCAAAAATGCGGGCCTGCTCTTCGCGGCTCATACCTATACCCTTATCGGCTACGGTTATAATCAGCGTATTACGCGCCATGCTTGTGCTAACGGTAATCTGTGGCGCATCTTTACTGTACTTAATGGCGTTATCAACCAGGTTATAAAGTACATTGCTAAAGTGCAGCTCATCGGCATTAATGGTGCTATATTCGGCGTTCAGATTTAACTCAATCTCCGCGCTATACTTTTGCAGCTTCAGCGACATGCTATCAACTACAGCTGTTATCGTCTCGTTAACTTCAACCGGTTTAATATCCAGCTTAAAGTCGTCTTTTTCTATTTTAGCGATGTTCAGCACCCGTTCAATATGGCTGCCCAAGCGGGCGTTTTCCTCATAGATGATATTGGCCAGGCGGGCAATGCGGGTTTGGTCTGACGCAATTTCCGCATCCTTTAAAGCCTCACTGGCTATCATAATGGTTGAAACCGGAGTTTTAAACTCGTGGGTCATGTTGTTGATGAAATCGGTTTTCATTTCCGAGATCTTCTTTTGCCTCAGGATAGAGAAAATGGTGTAACCGAAGCAAAATATCAGAATCAGCAACAAACCGGCCGATGTACCTAAACTCATCCCCATACCGCTTAATATCAAGATACGTTTATTAGGGAAAGACAGGCGCAGCTTACCCGGATCATTAACCACGTTTGATGCAAAAATGGGCGTTTGGTAAGGCTTATTATCCTTAGTCAGCGAAGCCCTCTCGCCGGTAACATTATTTACGTTCGAGAATATCAGCGAATCGTTATTGGCCGTGCTTACCTCAAAACTGTAAGGCATATCAATACCCCGGCTCAGTAATTCAAATTTTAGCAGCGAATCTATCTCGCGCAGGTTAAGGCGCTTAGGTAATGGACTTTTTGCTGCCTGATATTCATCAGCAATGTTATCAAAATCTGTTTTAGTTTTTACTTCGACTAACGAATCCTGATCAATTCTGCGTTTCAATAATCTTAACTGCCTAATTTTCAGCTGCCTTTTCTGCTCCTTCTCCCAAAGTGGATTGATCTGAGTTTGGGGAATGCGTTGATAACCCAACTGAGGATCATCGTACTCATAAACACCTAAGGTATCAAAGCGTTGCAGTTTTGCCGGGTCGCTGCTTACCTCTACGGTAACACCTTCATAAACCCTGCCATCCTGATCAACAATCTTCTCGGACCGGCGATGAACAAACGGACCCGGGTGCTCTTTAGCTACCTCGATAGCCAGCCTTTTACTCAATTTTTTTAAGCTGTCGCGGATGATGGTTTTACGGTTGACAAAATGTAAACCGTTACTATGCCCGGTATCTCTACTCACCACTGCGTTAACTATTTGCTGCGGCCCGGCCACTTGTGGGTTATGGCTGATAAAAAAACGAGCTTTATCTAAGCGGTCAATTTTATCGATCACATTTTTCAGCGCTTCGCTAATCTGACCGTCGAAAAGTTGAGATTGCAGGTTATACGTTTGCGAAAGGAAATATAATTGCATGGCCATAACGCCCAGCAAAGCGAAACCCATTAAGCCAATTATTAAACCGATGCTTCTCTTTTTCATGTTATCCCAAACAAAAATAATTTTAATTAAGCGATAAAGGCCCCCTTTAACATTTTTTAACAGTTAAGCACGCAATAAATTGCGCTTTTACCTAAATTAGAAAATGCAGAAATCACTTAAAATCATTTGCTTTTGCTACCTGCTGTTATTTACCCAGAACACCTTTGCACAACCCAAAAACCGGTTTGCAAAAATTGAAACCGAGCAGGGCTGGTGCATAGTTAAGCTCTATAACCAAACGCCGGTTCATCGCAATAATTTTATTAAACTGGTAAACAGCGGCTACTTTAATAAAACTACGTTTAACCGCATACTGAAAGGCTTTGTAATACAGGGTGGCGACCCTGATTCCTTATACGAAAAAGGCAAGACCCTGAAACCCCAGCAAAAATGGATAGCCCCGGAGTTTGATCCGGCCCTGTTCCATAAACGGGGTGTATTGGCTATGGGTCGCGATGATAACCCGAAGAAGGAATCGTTCACCACTCAAATTTATTTTGTGGATGGGAAGGTTTATACCGATGCCCAGTTGGATACCATTGAAAAACGCAAAGGCCGCAAAATACCCGCCGAGCAACGTGAAGTTTATAAAACTATAGGCGGCACCCCATCGCTCGATCAGGATTATACCGTTTTTGGCGAGATTGTAAAAGGCATGGATTTTATTGATAAAATAACCGCCTTACAGGTTAATAAAGATGGTAACCCCGACAAAGAGGTTTGGATGAAGGTTAGGATGTTGACTGATAAGGAAGCTGCGAAGGAATTGAAGTAAGAACCTCACCCTGCCTTCTGCGAAGGAGAGGGTTCTAAGAACTCTCCGTAGTTTAAATTAAACATTGGTATTATCATCTAACCGCAATAAACCAATCCTTTAAAAACAACCGCCATAATTTACTGTTGCCAATTGATTACGTTTTACAAAACACCTTCAATTGGCTTTGAATAACATTATCCATTATAAAGCAACATCTGCAAAAGCATTAGGACTTTTAATACTGATGTTTTTCGGCATTGCCAACTCTGTTGCTAATGCACAGGCAAAAACTGTTGCAGATACGCTAAAAACAGATTCGGCTAAGCACGTACTTAAAAAGCAGGCACCAACCGAGAATTTTGAAGGACAATATGATGTCGGTGATTTATACAAAGCCATTTTTAAGCCGCATAAAAAGCCTGACTCCCTACTTAAAAAATCATCGGGCATAACGGTGATCCCCAATGTTGCATCAAACCCAAGCATCGGCTCACAAATTGGGATTAAGGCGGTGGCCGGTCGTAAGTTGGGTGATGATCCTAACACCCTGCTTTCTGTTGCCGCCACTTCGGCATCCATCACCACTAAAGGCATTATTTACTTTTATGTAAATCATAATATTTACACACCGGGCAATAAATGGAATTTTCAGGGTAACATCGTAGCGGCTAAAACCGTAACGCCCGACTACGGCTTAGGTATCGCTCAAGCATCAAACGGCAGCGCCGAAGACCAGGCCCTGACCAATGCCGAACGCAAGGGCCGCGCGCTGCATTCGGTATATTACAACATTCGCGAAAAAGTTTATAAAGAAGTGAGCAAGGGCCTGTTTGTGGGTGCAGGCGCATCGTTTGATATCCGTAAAAGTATAGAAGATGACAAATCAACCGGCTTAACCCCTTACAATATTTATAGCGACCGCCACGGATTCGAACGCGATAACTACCGCGCTAACGGATTGCTATTTAACGTTCAGTATACCAGCAGGGATAACCAAAACCGGGCCTATAAAGGTATTTATGCCGACGCTGGCATCCGCGTTAACCAAACCTGGCTGGGCAGCAGTAAAAGCGCGGTACAGTTTACCAGCGATTTCAGGAAATATTTCAGTTTGTCAGCCACTCATCCCGAGCATGTGATTGCTTTCTGGAACTGGGGATCGTACCTCGCTGGTGGGGATATTCCCTATTTGGAATTACCGGGAACGGCTAAAGATGGATCATTCCGCAGTGGACGGGGTTATACCACCGGCTATTTTAAGGGAACACAGTTTAACTACTCGGAAGTGGAATACCGCTTCCCTATTCTCGATAATAAATTTTTAAGCGGCGTAACCTTCTTCAGCATGGAAACCGCTAACGATGAATTAGGCACCAAACTTTTCCAAAAATGGCAGCCTGCCGGCGGCGGCGGTTTGCGGGTATTGTTCAACAAAGCCACCCGCACCAACTTATGCCTGGATTATGCCTGGGGCAAATACGGCGCGCGCGGTTTCTTTTTGGGTTTGAATGAGGCGTTTTAGAAGAAAAGGGGTGTCATCCTGAGCATCGTCGAAGGATGGTGCGGAGGGCCCGCCCACCATGGATTCGACAGGCCCACCATTACACCCTTTGGTACTACTCTACCAACCCAAACTCACCTTCACCCCTTCCGGGCTATTCTCAAAGCCCAGGTAAAGCGTTTTTGATGATGCATCCCATGATGAATCAATATTAGTTATCGGTTGGCCTTTGCTATCAGTTACGGTAATCTTTTTGGCTTCAGCCGGTAGCAGGATCCGCATGGCGTTTAAGGTATTGGCCGGACTTTTAGCTGTGAAACTAAACTCCTTCCCTGCAATCTTTTCATCATATTGTCGCGATGCCGAAGCCAGTACCTGCGGCTTCAATTTATTGGCTACCCTTTTAACATCGTACAGGTATGATTGCTCGCCGGGGTTAACTACTTTTTCGGCAAGGACCGGCAATTTTGGGTCGAACAGGTCGATAACCGGGCCTTTTACGGTATAGGGTTTGCTATCTTCAAGTTCGTTCAATACCGCAATGATATCATAAGGGCCACGTTCCAGGTACAGGTTATTTTTGATTGTTAACTTGCCCGATTTACTGTCAGTTTCGTAAGCTTCTTTTACTGCCGATAGGTATTTAGCATCGTTATTAGCCTGCATTACAAAATCCTTCGGGTTTTCGCGAATCACGTGTACAGCGCCTAAGCCTACTTTGTATTTACCGGTCGCGGCGGTTTGGTCTAAGCCCAATAACTTAAACAAGTGTTGTGATGGTGCCGTGTAGTTATTGCCTTTGGTATTCCACCATTCGTAAACGGTTTGATAAGGGTCATCATCTTTACCCACGTAAATCAACACGCCGCCTTTTTTAACCCAGGCCGCTAATTGCTCGTGAACTTCGGCGCTGTTGGGTTTCATGTTCGAGTAGCTCATCACCAGCACTTTGATATCTTTAAGCGTGGCAGCATAGCTCAGATTTTCCATGTGGACAGTTTGCACCGGGATACCGCGTTTAACCAGCGGCAGCGTTTGTCCGTAAAAGATAGAGAATTGCAGATCCTCAAACCCGTTATGCGTAGGGAAACGCTGGAACATCAGCGAATTGCTCATCAGCACGCCGATGCCGTTTACCCCACTTACTTTATTCGTTGATGCTGGGATGCTGTTCAGCGAGTTCACCATTACCTGCATTTGGGTGGAATAATATTTAGGGATGTACACGCTCGAATCGCTGTTGGCCATTTTGTATTTGCCGGTGTAAATGCGCTCGGGCCATGGCATTACTTCGTAATCGGCAACCATTGGGTACAGCAGTTTAGCGCTGAAGGTAGCCTGGTAATTGCGTTTGTAATCGGCCCAATCGCGGCGGGCATCCTCAATCGGGTCGGTCAGGAAAAACAGTTTGCGTTTGGTTGGGGCCGTCATCGATACCATCGATCCGTATTCCAGGAAAGCGTTCTCAAAAACCCGTTCTTTACGCGCGCCGTTAAAATACGTCGGTTCGCGCGATGTTCCTGTCCAAACCTGGGCAATGTAGCCATCAATGCCCGGCAACGAAGCCAGACTTGCTTCCGGACTAACGATTTGCCACGATGAGTAATTCACCAACGAGTGTGTAGGGATATAAACCTTAACCGTGGTACCCTTGCTTTTAGCATAAGCCTTAGCATAGTCTGATACCTGCTTAATGCAATTATAATACAACTGGTATTTCAATTTGCTGCTCAAATAGGTATTCTCGGCGCTTTCATCCTGCGGTTTCCAGGCAAAGCCGTAAAACTTTTGCCACTCCTCTTTAAACGGAACACTATAGCCACCGCGCGCCCAAAATTCGGGTTCTTCTAAAAAGATTTCTTTAATGCCTACATCAATTACGCGTTTCATTACTCCTTCCTGCATGTACTTGATAAATACATCGGTAGGTACCACATAAGGGATATTAACCCCGTGCATAATGGGCTTGCCGTTTTTCTCGACTTGCGCTAAATCAAGGTGGTTTTTACCATCCCACTTACCTAAAAAGAAATCGGCGTAATTACCCCAGGCAATCCCCGTCATAAAAGCAGTTTGATAACCATGATCGCGCCAGGTTTGTACGCGCTGCTCAAAGGTCATGTCCCGCCTGTCGTTAGTGCCGTAAACAATAGCCACGTCTGATCGTACATCTATCGCCGGGCTCCATGGCGCCCCGGTTTGGAAAGTGGTTTTTTGCAAAGGATCAGTCGACGCCGGTTTAGTCTGCGCAAAAGCACCAACCGCAGCGGCCGCAAATACAAACGGGAGTAAAGTTTTTTTCATAGCGATAATTTTAGATCAATTGATTTTACAAGGTGATGCCTGTAAAAACTGACTATCAGAAAGCTTAGTAATTGGTTGATATTGTTTTATGCAAGATGCAAGGTTTAGCTTGTATAAACAAGTAACAAATTGATTATCCGGCTTAGCTTTTAGTGTTAAACCCCAATTTCCGCAACCCCTTTTTCACATCCGGGTGGCTCATAAACAGTTTCCAAAGCAGGCCGCTGCGGTAGTTTTCTATCATTACGATGATGGGCCCCTGGTCTATCGCCAAATACGATTTGGCATACCAATTGTGCTGTTCGCTAAAGGCATCTACAAAACCATACTCGCCCCAAATCTGCGGGCCGAGATCCTCGTAAAAATGGCGCAGGGCCTGCATGCTGTATTTGGGCGCATAGGGGAAGGCAGACAAAGCGGCGGTCGGCGTAATCACACCCAGATCCTCAGTTGGCGAATGGCCTGCATAGCCTTGCCAGCTATCACTGGCGGTCAGCCCCCAACAGTTTTCGCCGTAGCCTTTATATTTCAGTGGATTTTCGATACAGTATTGCCGGTTGATAAGCGTGTGTGCGGTGGCCTGTTGCCAGTAATCAGCAAACTGATCTTTTAAACCGTGCGGGTTTAATCCCATAAACGAGTATTGTGTCCAAAACAAACATCCACCGTAATCGGGGCCTAAAGGGAGTTGTATATGGTAGTATGATTTGCCATTAATAAAAGTTTTGCTGTCCGCCCAGCCCTGGGTATAAACTTGTTTGCTGATACCATGCTTAGGCGAGCAGGCAGCCATGACATAAGTGATCAGGCACTCGTTCCACCCGTGTATGGGCATATTCATCTCCCAGTTATAATCGGGGCTCCAGTGCCAGTATAATACGTTTTGGCCGCGGGTAAACCAATCCCACTCCACACCATCCCACAGTTGTTTTATTTTGGTTTGGATGGCTTTTTCGGTAGTATTATTGGCTTTATAATATTGCTGGGCGGTTAACAATCCCTGAAACAGGTACGATGTTTCTACGATATCAGCCCCGTTATCCTTTTTACTGAAGGGAATAGCTTTACCCGTTTCGCCGTTGAGCCAGTGCGAAAATGCACCGTGGAAACGATCTGCCTTCAATAAAAAATCAACAATCTTCAACGTATGCGCGGCAGCTTCTTTACGGGGGATAAACTTTCGTTCGGACGCTACAATTGTCGCCATTATTCCGAAACCCGTACCTCCGCTGGTAACTACGTTAATGCCGAAATTGGCGCTCGCGTTACTCCGTTCCCTTGCCATGCCACTTACCGGGTGCGCCAGATCCCAAAAATAGCGGAAGGTTTGTTTTTGGACCAGATCAAGCAATTGATTATCGGTCAGGCGTTTTTTAATGGTCAGATCGGCGGCGATGGGGGTATGCAGTATTTGCTGCGCGGAAACTTGTAGAACCGTACAGGCAAGTATGAATGTAAATATGCTTTTGAGGTTCATTGGTAAAATTTAACGGTTAGCGGCGATTGCATTGATGCATAGTTTATCCATACATCAAACTGTTTTCTTATTTTCGGTAGCCAATAAATCTACCCAAATGAAAATTATCAAATCCGGTTTATTAATCCTGCTTTCGCTGACAGGCTTCCAGGGCATCGCCCAATCAAACTTAATTAAAAATTTGGAAGCGGGAAAGCATCAAACCTTAGTTACTTATGGCACCAGCTTAACGGCTGCCGTAGGCGGCAAGGCCTGGGTTGATTCGGTTCGGAAAGCACTAAACCAAAAATATCCGGGACTGATCACCGTCATTAATTCGGCCAAGAGCGCCATGTGGTCTACCTGGGGTGTGCAGCATCTGGAAGATAGCGTGATCGCTAAAAAGCCCGATGCCGTTTTGATGGAATTTAGCATGAATGATGCTTTCCTGAACTATAAAACCAACATCGATTTAGCCCGGTTAAACCTCAACTACACCATCGACCGGATTTTACTGGCCAACCCCGATTGTCAGATCATCCTGCAAACCATGGATATTGCGTTAGATGTGCACGCCACCCAACGCCCTGAATTGTTAGCTTATTACCAGCTATACCGCGATGTGGCTAAGAAAAGGAAGCTGCTATTGATAGATCATTACCTGCATTGGAAAGCCTTGTTAGATCAAGGAAAAGAAGTTTATTTAAAAGCCGTACCCGATGGCCTGCACCCCGGAGTGGAAGCATCTAAGAATATCATTGCACCTTATATTTTGGAGCGGCTGAATGACAAAAAGTAACGAGAAATGCGAAATTCGGAATGTCAATTGCGAAATGTGAAAAGCCCGGCAATCTGCAATTGCAAAGTGCTTTAATTTCGCAATTGGCATTCCGACTTTCGACCTATCTTTCTAATTAGCCCGCTTTAAAATAAAATGCCGCTGATATTCCATCGGCGTTTCCCCCTTCAGCGCTTTAAACTTGCGGTTGAAGTACGATACGCTGTTAAAGCCGGCATCCATGCTCACCTGCGAGATGCCCATATTATTATTTTGCAACAGTTTACAGGCGTAGCCGATGCGCAGGTCTATCAAAAACTCGGAAAGGGTTTTACGGGTGAACTTTTTAAAGTACCGGCAAAAGGCAGACGGAGAAAGATAAGCTACCGATGCCACCTCATTCAGCGACAGGTCGCGTTTAAAGTTATCGAAGATGTAATCATAAACCTTACTCATCCGGGTAGATTCGTCCATGCTTAACTCGTGCACAAAACCCGGACTGGACAGGTAAGAATAATCGTGCGCGATGGATAGATGATGAAGAATATCAAGCAGACCAATCACTGTTTCGGCGGGGCTTTTATCTACCAGGGATATGATTTTCTGAATAATGGCATTATTAGTTTCGGCCGGGAACAACAGGCCTTGTGCTGAACGTTTCAGCAGGTCTTTAATCTGATTGAAATGCTTACGATCAAAAAAGCCAGGACCAAGAAAACTCTCGTGAAACTGGATGACGATTTGTTTGATGGCCTCGTTCTTGCTTAACCCTTTGGTATAAAACGTATGCGGCAAATCAGCGCCGAACATGCACAGATCAACCCCAGAAAACTCGGTAATACTGTCGCCCACCATACGCTGACCTGAGCCTTCCAATATCAAAATAATCTCGTATTCGGGATGAAAATGGAAAGGAAAATCGTTGAACTTAAAGGTTTCTTCCTTTACCACAAATAGGTTTTCGGGGCTTACAATATTCTCTCGGAAGATCCTCATCGCAAAATAACTTTAGCTCGTATTTGAGCTAAAGTTACTAAATTGATATTGAAAACGCTGGTTTAAATACAAAGTATCAGGTTGAAGCTGCGCTGAGAAAATACTCCGTTAGGAGTATAAGCTTTGTAGAAAAAACCAGCAAAACGCCAGCATGCCGTAGGTATGCAACGTGTGTTCAACACCTACGGCGTTGTCTAATTTATTTATGCGTTTGCTACAAAGCTTGCACCCCTAACGGGGTAATAAATCTGCAAACTAATTCCTCTTCTCCGGCATCCAAACCTGGTACCCAACCCCCGGCGTACGGTTGCCTAACGAGTAAAATGGGATGGCAGTAAACTTCACGTTTTGCCCGGCGCTGTTGGTAGCATCACCATTGATCACGTTGACACCTTTTAACAAATCGGCCTTATAACTGATAGACATTGGCGTACCAACTTTCACGGTATAGTTTTTCAAACCAGGATTATCCAGATCTTCAAAACCATAAATCACGGGGCCGGCAGCTATAGCTAATTTTGCTTTAATAGTTTTAACTGAATCGCTTACGGTAACTATGCGTGGTTCAACAGGGAGCATCAGTTCAACTACATCTCCGTTTTTCCAGGTGCGATTAATGGAGGCATAGCCTTTAACAGGATTAATAGTCAAGGCTTTACCGTTAACTTTCAGGCTCACCGGTCCACTGGCGGTGGAGTGGTACAAATCGAATGGATTTTCTTTACTCAACGCCCAACCAGGGATTCGGATATGCATAGCAAAGGTTTTAGGGGAGGTTGTGTTCACCTCTATTTTGCTATAACCTTTCCAGGGATATTGGGTGCTTTGTTTCAGCGTTAATGGCGTGCCGTTCAGCTTTATTTTGCCTTCGCTACCGATGAACAGATTTACATAAACGCCAGCATTATCGTACCCATAAATATACTGCGGCAGTGCCGATACCATTTTCAAAATCATTGGTGGGCAGCAAGGGCAATCGTGCCAGGCCCAACGTGGGTGATTTTCGGCAATCAGCGGATTCTCGTAAAAATAATGATCGCCGCTTAGCGATATGCCCGATAGCAGGTTGTTATAGGCCACCCTTTCAAACTCATCCATATACTTACCATCAGCCTGCAACTCGTTCATCTTCTCGCTAAAAAAGGCTGAACCAATGGATGCGCAGGTTTCCAGATAAGCGCCTTCGGGCAGGAAATAGTTATCGCCAAAACGCTCGTCGTTGGCTATCGCACCTTCGCCGCCGGTAATAAACATCCGTTTGCCCACCATGTTATCCCAGTAATTATTGGCAGTTTGGGCATAGGCCATATTGTTAGTTTCCAAAGCTGTGGCGGTAACTCCGGTTGCCAATAAAGTTGCCCTTACAGCATGGCCTTCAATAGTTGTCTGCTCCACCACCGGCATCTGATCCTGGTTGTACGATCCATCCGTTTTACGGGAATGGCTGCCATCTTTTTCGCCATAGTTACCTCGTTGATTAATCCAGTAATTGACCATCGCCAGGTATTGATCCGTTTTTACCGGCGCAGTCATTTTGCTTTTCAGCGATGGATTGGCTTTAAACAACTGGTAAAGTTTCAGCATCGCTTCTTCAGGCCCACCGTGACCGGGGATCACGTTATTCTTTGGTGCCGGCCCCATTTGCGTGTAAATATAATTGCTCAGCTTTACAGCGCAATTCAGCAATTTGGTTTTACCGGTGGCTTTGTAATAATGTACGCCCGCTTCTATCAGCATCCCGGCGTTGTAAATATCGTGCTGCCAGCGGTCTTCGCCCCCGTTTAAGCCCCAGCGTTTGTTGGAGCGGGTAAGGGTGGTGTAAGTATTGATATACCCATCTGGATCGACCGCCTGCGCGGCAGCAATGCGGTCTATATAAGCGTCAATCTTCTTTTCCAGCGCGGCATCAGGATACTCGGCTAACAGATCGGCTGCGCCGCGGATAGATTCGTAAACCAAGCCATCGTACCAGGGCGGGCCATCGTGTTTGTTGATGTCTTTCTTGCCTTCAGCCACCCAATCAAAGTTCAGGAAGGCGTTACGCGTGCGGCCCCATTTTTCTTTTTCGGCCTTAATATCCGGGCGATCTGGTTCGTACTTACCTTCAAGTTTATCAAAAACATCGTAAACGGTAACGGTTTTCCAGGTTTTGATTTTCGGGCTCCAAAACGGGTCGTTCACTTTTACATCCCTTAAATCCAAAGTATGCAGTGGCGAAGCGGCTTTCAATTTAGATTGCGCCGAACCATTCAGACCCGCTATTACAAGTACCCCGCAGGTAATCAGCGTTAAACCGCGATTGATCAAATTCATTTTAAAAACATTTATGCTGATGAAAAAATTGCTTTCGTAAGTCCGCTAAATTATGCCTGGCCCCCAATTAATACTTGAACAATTTTAGCCTGTTCCTGCACTCAATTGATGTTTAAATATACCAACCTACAGGGCGCAGCGTATGCTATTAGTCAAAATAGAATAAAAACACATCAATAATGTTCAAAGGATATCTAACTTGATATTGGATTTTTAGCAAAAATACCAAAAGCGATTTAAGCATAATTTATCATGAGCACCATCTGCCGAAACCAATTGATACATAAGGCCATTATAGGTCTAACACCCTTGCTGTTTGCACTGACGGCTAACGCACAAACTTCTAAAATAACCATTGATGCTACCCGGGTGATGAATAAGATCCCGGCCAAGATGTACGGATCGTGCATTGAGGATGTTAACCACGAAATTTATGGTGGACTGTACGATCAGCGCCTTTACGGCGAAAGCTTTGAAGAACCAGCCCCCTCAAAAACCTTTGCAGGGTGGACGGCCATTAAAGGCGAATGGAAAAGCATCCCTAACGGCGTATCTGTTAACGCGGGCGAAGGTTATAAATTGATTAAAGAAAATCCCATCCTCAGCAATGGCAGTGTGGAAGCTGATATCAAATTTGGTCGCGGCGGCAATGTGGCCGGGCTAATCGTCAACGTTAATAATGCCCAGGCCGGGGCCGATGATTTTGATGGCTATGAGATCAGCCTGGCTCCTGGCCGACAAGCGGTAGTATTGAGCAAGCATCGCCATAACTGGCAATCGCTGAAAGAAGTTAAAGCCTCTTTCGACCGCACAGCCTGGAACCATTTAAAAGTGACCGTGAACGGTGGGAATATCCTTATCTATCTGAATAATGAACCTGCGCCTGTTATCGATTATACTGACGAGAACAATCCCTTACCCGCAGGCAAAATTGGTTTGCGCACCTACAACACCAACGTGCAGTTTAAGGATGTGGTGATAAACCAAAGCAACAACACCATCAAAAACGAGTTTACAGGGGTAGAACCTGCACCAATCAGCGGCATGTGGGATGCGCTTACTACCGAATCCGCGAAAGCGAAATTTACTATTGATACCACCGGCGCTTACAATGGCAAGCAGGCACAGGTGATAGAATATTTGGGCGGTAAAGGCAAAGTCGGACTGGTAAATAACGGCCTTAACCGCTGGGGCATTGGCTTACGGGCCGGGCAAAAATTTCAGGGCTATGTGTTTTTAAAGGCAGAGCAATTGAGTGGCCCGGTTACCATAACGCTACAAAACACAGCCGGGACTAAAACTTACGCGGTCTATAATATCCCCACTGTTTCAGGAAGCTGGAAAAAATATCCTTTTACCTTAACCTCAAACGCTACCGATGGTAAAGCCCGATTTACAATTAGCATTGCCAATAAAGGTAAATTAACAATAGATCAGGCCGTGTTGATGAGCACCGGGAAAGATCAGTTTAAAGGCCTGCCGCTACGCGCCGATATCGCTACCAAAATGCAGGAGGAAGGACTGAACTTTGTGCGCTACGGCGGCACCATGGTAAACGCGCCCGACTATAAATGGAAAAACATGGTAGGCCGTGCCGAACAGCGCCCGCCTTATAACGGGCATTGGTACCCCTACACCAGCAATGGTTTCGGCATTAACGAGTTTGTAGGCTATTGCGAAGCGGCCAACTTTGATGCAGCTTTTGCCATTAACGTTGAAGAAACCCCGCAGGATGTAGCCGATATGCTGCAATATCTGACCGGACCAGCGACAAGTACCTGGGGTAAAAAACGCGCTGAAGCCGGTCACCCGCTGCCTTATAAGTTGAAATATATTGAGTTGGGTAACGAGGAAGTAATTTGGGGCGATCTTGAAAAAGATTACCAGCACTATGCCGAGCGGTTTAACCTGTTGTACGACGTGATCCACCGCAATAACCCGGAAATAAAAGTGATTTGCGCGGCCTGGTGGAGACCAAAATCACCCAACATGGAACTGGTATTTAAAGCCATAGATGGCCGGGCCGATTACTGGGACCTGCACACCGATGCTGATGAAGCAAACGCAGGCACCACGGTAGATAAGAACCTTCAAAACATGAAAGACCTGTTCCTGAAATGGAACCCCAACACCAAATTACGGATCACCATTTTTGAAGAAAACGGTGGCTTACACAACCAGCAACGCGCATTAGGCCATGCCACTACGCTAAATGCAGTACGCCGTCATGGCGATTTTGTGCTGACATCATGCGCAGCCAATGGCTTGCAGGCTCTCGGTCAAAATGATAACGGTTGGGATCAGGGGCAGGTATTTTTTACGCCGTCGCAAGTATGGGGTATGCCGCCTTTTTATGCCACACAAATGGCCGCCAAAAATCACCAAACAAACCGTGTGTTTGATAGTGTAGACGGCGATTTGGATGTTACGGTTACCAAAAGCGATGACGGCAATACGCTCGTACTGCACGTTGTCAATACCAAAGCAATCGCCAATCAAACTACCATCGATTTAAAAGGATTTGAGCATAAAGGTGCTGTTAAAGTTTACACTTTGGCAGATGATCCTAAAGCGGAGAACACACCGGAGCAACCGACAAAAACGATTACAAAGGAAACTACGGTTTCGTTATCAGGTAGTAACATTCAGTATAGTTTTCCGGCGCATTCTTATACTATTTTGAGGTTGAGTAAGTAAATTATAAACCAACGTCATTGCGAGGAGCTTCTATCAGCGACGTGGCAATCCCCGATATACAGAGCAGCTCTGTATATCGGGGATTGCCACGCTATCGCTCGCAATGACGGGGTGGTTTCCAAAACTGTCAAATTACTGATACAGTATTGGCAGCGACTGGCTTATTAGTATCTTGGCAACACGATTATCAATTGCTAAATACTATCACCACATTTAAAAAATGAGTAAGAAAAATGTTTGGGCGGCCTGCCTTGCGGGTACGCTTATAGCTGCGGGTTTTGCGGCGTTTAAGGTTACTAACCCACCTCCGGCTAAAGCCGATTTAAAATTGCCTGAAGGTTTTACCGCTACGGTTGTCGCTGATACACTGGGACCATTGCGCCACCTGGTGGTTACCAAGAATGGCGATTTGTACGTTAAGTTAAACTCAACCCGCAAAAGCGGCGGCAAAGGCATGTATTTTTTAACTGATGCCGATAAGGACGGAACCTTAGAAAAGAAACTTGCCTTTTGCGATTACCCTGGTACAGGTATCAAAATCAAAGATAATTACCTGTATTCAAGTTCTAACACCGGCGTGTTCCGCTATCAATTGAACGATAAAGGCGAAGTAATCAATCCCGACAAACCGGAAACGATTGTAACCGGACTGGCAGATCACCGCGCTGATAATTCAAAATCTATCGCACTGGATGACCAGGGGAATTTATATGTGACCGTAGGTTCATGGTCGGATGCTTGCCGCAACGGTAAAACAGCCGAAGGTATTGCGGGTTGCCCGTTATTAGATTCGGCAGCGGGGATCTGGAAGTTTAAAGCAGCGAAGCTGAACCAATCGTACAGCGATGGTGTAAGATTTTCGACCGGGATAAAAAATGCCGTGGGACTGGATTATAACCCTGCATCGAAAACCGTATTCGCTACCCAACACGGCCGCAGCTTCGATGGTAAATCTGGCGCGTTCTTTACTCCACAAAAAAACTCAGAACTACCAGGCGAAACTATTTATGAACTGAAACAAGGTTTAGACGCAGGATGGCCGTATGCTTACTACGATCAGCAGCAGAAAAAGATCATGTTATCGCCTGAATACGGCGGCGATGGCAGCAAACCAGGCGACGCCAAATACGCTGCCCCTGCGGTAGCATTCCCGGGCCACCTTGCCCCTAACGATCTGTTGTTTTACACCGGCAACCAATTCCCTAAGCGCTACAAAAACGGTGCGTTCGTAGCCTTCCATGGTCGCGCAGCATCGCCAACCCGTGGATACTTTGTAGCCTTTATTCCATTTGTAAATGGCAAGCTAAGCAGCGACTGGGAAATATTTGCCGATAACTTTACCGGTCAGGATTTAGAACACCCGACAGGCCCGCTAAAATACCGCCCAATGGGTTTAGCCCAAGGCCCAGACGGTTCACTTTATGTTTCGGATGATTTGAAGGGGATGATTTTTAAGATTACGTATAAGTAACTAAAAAAAATCAACAATTGAATCCTCAAGTCGAAAGGCTTGAGGATTTTGCATTTTAGAAAGTCGCGGCTTGTTTGCAAGGTCACCGTATTCTGAATTTAGACAATAAATATCATTATATTTGTCTATTTACAAATCGACTTTAATCCTAAACCAATGGACAGAATCACCGAAAGCCTAATAAATGAACTATTAGTAAATCTTGAAATTCCATCAGAAAGTGAATCGAAAGATTTTGAGAAACTTGTTAATTACACTGTAATTTCAAACGATTATAATAAGACCTTTGATGTTGATTCGGTAACAGTAGGAGATGGTAACGATACCGGGATGGATGGTATCGCAATAATAGTAAATGGTCAATTAGTAGATTCGATAGAGGAAGTTAACGATTTACTGGAAAAAAATAACTTTTTGGAAGTTGAATATATTTTTATTCAGTCAAAAACCTCCTCAAATTTTGATAGCGGGGATTTAAACACGTTTCTTTTCGGTGTCCAAGATTTCTTCTCACTAAAACCCAAATTAGTGAGGAATGAAGATATTAAAAGGTTTGCAGAGATATCAAATTATTTATTTACGAAAGCTCCAAAGTTTCGTGAAAATCCATCGTTAAAGCTTTATTATGTAACGACAGGAAAGTGGATGAATGATACCAATCTACGTGCTGTAATTGACAGCGGTGTTGATTCGCTGGAGCAATCAAATTTGTTTGAAGACATATCTTTTACACCTTTCGGCGCACGAGAATTGGCTACATCCTACAGGAAAACTAAAGAGTCGGTTTCGACGACTATTACTTTTAATAATAGAATTACAATTCCAAAAATAACGGGGGTTTCACAAGCTTACATTGGTTTGATTCCATTTGATGAGTTCCTTAAAATTGTAGCTAATGAAGATGACATTTTGTTAAACGTATTTGAGGATAACGTTCGTGATTTTCAAGGCGATAATAACGATGTGAACGGAGGAATTGCATCTACTCTGAATAGCAGTGACTCTGAAATTTTTAGTGTTTTAAATAACGGTGTTACTATAGTGGCGAGTTCGATTTCTCCTACCGGAGACCAATTTACTATCGCTGATTATCAAATTGTAAATGGTTGTCAAACGAGCAATGTACTTTATAATAATCGTAAAAGTGAAAACATTAATAAGGTCAACGTTCCAATCAAACTAATTGCTACAACTGATGATGAAGTAAAAACGCGAATTACGTTAGCAACTAACAACCAAACTCCCATTAAGAAAGAGCAATTGGCGGCATTGACACAATTTCAGCGTAGCTTGGAACAATACTATAATTCATTTATTGGTGATGCCAAAGTATATTATGAAAGACGATCTAAGCAATTTAACTCTGATGGAAGCGTTCTCAAGTCCAGAATCATAACCGTACCCTATCAGATTAAATCTTTTGCGGCAATGTTTTTAGACGAACCACACAATGTTACAAGCTACTTTGGTTCGATCGTCAAACGATTAAATGAGGGAAAGGCATCTATCTTTGGTAGTGACCATATGTTTTCACCATATTACACCAGTGCATATTGTTATTATAAACTTGAATCTTTTTTTAGAAAAGGAAGCATTGATTCATCTCATAAAAAAGTTAGATTTCATATTTTGATGTTGTTTCGACTAAATAATTCCACTGAATCAATGCCGCCATTTAATAGTCGAAAAATGGATAAATATTGTGATCATTTATTAGAAATATTATATGATGACGTTAAAGCTTTAAAAGCATTCGGTAAATGCATTGAGATTATCGATAACTCTGGATTTGAAAAATCTGACAAGCAGAATTTGAGGTCTGTTGCCAAAACCAAAGGCCTGATAGATTATTTGAATAAATAGAAAAACAAGCTATAAAACAAATGAGCCTTCGAAAAATCCGAAGGCTCATTTGTTTTTATAGTTTCACCGTGGCCGGGAAATACTTCGCTATCAAATCCTCATAATACGGTTTCAATTCGGATACCACCGGGACTTTCGGGCTTTTCGAGTACAGATCGTAAGGATTAAATTTATCTACCCATTCAAACATCTCCCTGTCGTGCGCATTCAGTAAATGATTGTAGGCATTTTCCCGGTGCTGCGAGTAGAACGAGTGGTAACGGATCATATACAGGGCAGGTTCGGGCAGGTAATCTTTAGTGATATGGTACAGATACTCATCATGCCCCCAGGACATATGGATGTTATCCAATCCGCACTTGTGCGAGTAAACGCCGTATTTGGTATTGAAACGTTCATCGTGCGTATCGGGGTTATCGGCGAAAAATTCAGGGTAAACTATCTTATCCGAAAATTGGCAGCCTACCGGGAAGGTATCACCTACCACATTCCATTGCGGTTCGCCAAACAGGCAAAGCACTTTGCCAAGGTCGTGAATAAAGCCCGTCAGCACAAACCAATCGGGATGCCCATCGGCACGGATAGCTTCGGCAGTTTGTAAAAGGTGCTGCAGTTGATCGAGCGAGGTGTCCGGGTCCGAATCATCGACCAAAGTGTTCAGGTATTCCATGGCTTTCCACCAGGGCATTTCCATTTTACCAAACTTTAAAAAATTAGCTTTCTTGGCCAGCACATTATCATAGGTTTGATACTTGTGGTTCAGGCGGTAAAACTCGCGCACGGGGTTATCTTCCTGCTCGCTGTAGCTTCTAAAATCTTCTTTCGCCTTGGCCGGACCGGGATCCGGGTAACGCTCTAAAACATCATCATCCCAATCTTCAATACTGGCCAGCGGCGCCATTTCTTTTTCAGTCAGATTTTCCATTTTATTTAGATTTTAATGGTTTAACAAACTACCAGAACACAATATACAGGGCAGATAAGATCCCTAAAATTAAAACCGAACATATAATAAACGATGTGTTTACCTTATACATTGCCCGGTTGGCCTCAATAGTTTTGCTCTCGCCTTTAGGCCAAATTAAGCTTACAGCTACCATCAGCGCCACACAGATCACAAACACCCACATCATCCGGTTAAGGAACGGCATCGGTTCGATATGGATCAGATCGGGCAGGAATTTAAACAGCACCGAAAGCGGGATAGTCAACACCGCCGAAGTAACAGCTGCTGCTGAGGTTGTACGTTTCCAAAACAAGCCCAACAGGAAAATGGCAAATACCCCCGATGAAATAAAGCCTACATACTCCTGGATAAACTGATAAACCTGATCAAACGTGCGCAGTTGCGGCGCTATACAAATAGCCACTATAGCAGCAACGATAACCGCCCAACGACCGGTGATCAGCATCTGGCGTTCAGAAGCGCCGGTATTGAGGTGCTTCTTGTAGATATCCAGCGTAAAAATGGTGGAGATACTGTTACTTTTCCCCGCCAGCGAAGCTACAATGGCTGCGGTAAGTGCAGCAAAAGCCAAACCTTTCAATCCGGATGGCAACAGGTTCATCAGTACAGGGTAAGCATGATCTGGTTTTAATTTACCGGCAGCATCCAGCATTTCGGTATGGAAGTAGCCGTGTTGATATAAAACGTAAGTAGCTATACCGGGGATCACCACAATTAGCGGGATCAGCAATTTCAGGAACGCGGCAAAGATCAACCCATTACGGCCGGTTTTAATATCGGCACCCAAAGCGCGCTGTACAATGTATTGGTTACAACCCCAGTAGTTCAGGTTGTTAATCCACATACCGCCGGCCAGTAAAGAGATGCCGGGCAGGTCCTGGTAAAACTTACTGTCTTTAGTTAAGTACATGTGAAAGTGGTCGCCCGCTTCGGCTTTCAAAATGGAGAAGGCATTTACAACACCGTGACCACCCAACTTGTCTGATACCAAACTCATAGCCAGGTAACAGGTGGCCAGGCCGCCTAATATTAAGATCATTACCTGCACCACGTCGGTGTAGCCTATCACCTTCATCCCGCCAAGGGTAATCAATACCGAAAATATGGCAAGGCCAATGATACAAACCTCGAACCGTATCCCAGAGATCGTTTCGATAGCGATAGCTCCCAAAAAGTAAATGGAAGTTAAGTTTACCAGCACGTAAGTCAGCAGCCAGATTACAGCCATTACACCGCTTACGGTATTATTATACCGTTCGGAGAGGAACTGCGGCATAGTATAGATCTTATTCTTGACGTAAACGGGCAGGAAAAATACGGCCACGATGATAAGTGTAGCGGCGGCCACCCACTCGTAACTGGCAATAGCCAGCCCCATAGCAAAACCCGAACCCGACATAGCGATAAAATGCTCGGACGAGATATTTGACGCGATGATTGATGCCCCGATGGCCCACCAGGTTAACGAACCTTCGGCCAAAAAGAAAGCTTTGGTATCCGTCTTCTCCGATTTTTTGCGGCGATAAACCCAGTAGCCATAGCCGGCAACCAGGATGAAATAAATAAAGAATACAATAATATCGCCGGTAGAAAGGTGCTTCATTAAACAGGGTTTATAAAAATGGTACATCTAAGTTGGTTAAAAAAAGACAAAAATTATCATACCCGCGAAATTTTTAAAAAACTAAATTACGATTACCGATATCAACGGATAATGGTAATGCTCCCGGTAACCGGTTTGGTGCCATTATTAAGATTGACAATGTAATAGTAAGTCCCGGTTTGCAGGGCCGTGCCATTATATTTCCCATCCCAGGCGGTGGGGTATCCTAAGGAGTACAAGATCTTATTTCCATTACGATTATACACCTCGACTGTGCATTTTGGATACAAGTAAATGTATTTGATTTCCCAGGTATCGTTAATCCCATCGCCATTGGGTGTAAAGGTATTTGATACCGTGATGTTCCGCGGCAGCACCGTCATATTGCCAGCTTTATAAACCATAGTATAATTGGGTGCCGATGCGCCGCTTAACGTGATGGGATAAATGCCCGCGGTTGAACTTCTTGTAGCTGTTGTACTAATCAGCGGTTGACTGGTTAAAATCCCCGGCCCTTCGTTATTTACAAAACCGCTGTAGGTGAAGGTCAGGATAGGATTCTCTTCATCCACCAGTCTGCTCTTATTATCGGCAGTAATGGTTAGCGGAGCTGGAACCACTGTTGCATCGCCGGTAGTGGTACTGATGGTATAGTTATCCGCGGAGAAAGTTCCGCCTACAGGTCCAGACAAGGTAACTGAGCCGGGATATGATCCGGTTACATCGGTTGCTTTAGCACCTGCGCTATAAGTCAGCGTAACGCTACCTATTGTTTCACCATTTTTTAAGCCGGTTGCCACGAAGGTTGTCAGGCCGGATGTGGTACTCAACGTAGCCCCATAAGTTTTGGTAATGATACCAGGCTTTATGGTTAAACCTGCCCGGCTTACCGTACTGATTGGGACCGGCACGGTGACTTCGATGCCATTATTAGATAACGTGACGTTGCCGCTATGCGTACCCACATTAGCCGTAAGTTTTAGTCTGATATAAATTTTAGTGGCCGGCACATCGCCAGAGACCGGCGCGGTAACCGTAGCCGTGTTTCCGAAAGTCACGTTATCTGTACTCACTTCAAAATCGGCGGGAGCTGTTACCAAAATACCACCGCCAATTTTACTGCCTGACGCATTGAAATTCCCGGCAGATGATGGGGTGCCATAAGTGGTGCTTAGCGCTGCTACCGTACCCGTGGTATTAATCACCGCCGGGTCGGGATTAACGGTGACTGTAAAAGTATATGGCGTAGTGTTACAAGCTCCATTAGAGACAGCCCTTATAACGTTATACGAACCTACTGGCACCGTTTTAATAATCGTATTGGTTTTAGTATCGATAACAGTCACATTATTGTAGCCGGTAGGCAGAGAGCCAATGGCCGTGTAATACACATTGTTGGTTACATACAACGTACTGCCATCATAACTTAACTGCCCGCTGCTTGATGAGCGCGTTGTATTGCCACCATCCGAAGCATTAACGGGAATTTTTGCGGCTACAGTATTGTCCGCAGTATTCATAACCGTAACATTACCACTGGACGACGTTACCGAATAATAATATTTTCCATCGGGACTAAAAATTAAACCGCCCGGGAAATTTTCATCAATTTTTGTGATATTATCATTATCGGTATTTACTACCAGATTAGTGTATCCATAGCCATCATATGCTTTCACGTAAATTAACTTATGATCGGGCGACCGGGTAGGAAAAACACCATAACCGGTTGTACCGATGGATAACTGCGTTAGCTTTGAGGTTGTAAAATCATAAGAATAGAACTTACCGGCATCGCCGGTAAGTATGTAAAGCTTTTTGCCGCCCGCAGCCGGAAACAATTCGCCGGGCCGGGTTACCGGGATAGTGGCTATAACTTTATCTGTTTGCGTATCGTACACCCAAACATCTTTACCCGGCGTATCATTACTTACATAAATCTGCTTGCCATCGTCGGACATGGCCGCGTGGTGATTATAATTGGTTGCTGTAATTGTTGGGGGCAAATTAATCACCTCAGACGTTCGCGTATCGGTGTGGATCAGCGTTAGTGACAAAGGGGTGGTAGTGTTATTAAACACATATATTTTGCTGCCATCGGGCGTCATCATCAGGGCGGCAGGTGTAGCGGCTAAACTTACGTTGAGATTAATTACGCTTAGCACCTTGTTACTGGCGGTACTTACCACATATAATTTTTTAGGGTCCGTGTTATCTATTGCATACAATTCGTTGCCGTTAGGATTCATGCCCATATAAACCCCGTTGGGTACAGGTACTGCTTCCTCTGCGGCGGCAGTAGTTAAATTTAAAATGGATAATACTCTGTTTGCATAGCCATAGCCCCGAGGTGGTACGGGTACGGTAGATACCGATATTTTTGCTTTGATTACGTTGAACCCGCCATTAATTGCCTTAAAAGCATTGATATCGCCACTGCCCGATGCAGGCATACCTATGCCGGGGTTATCGTTAGTCCATTTGTAAACACAGCCTGTTGCGGGGAAAGGATCGATAGTAACAGTCTCCCCATTTCGCACGGTATAATCTTTCTGGGCTTTTACTACCGAAGGGTAAAATAAAACACACAGCAAACCGCATACAAAAAGCCATTTGCTTATTGCGGCAATCAGGGTACCGGGGGCTGTTTTAAGTTTCAAGATTAGAATTGGTATAGCTAAATTATTAATTAACCTGAATATTAGCAAGTTAAATTCAATGCTTAAAATCAAACCAATTTTTAACTTTACCGGGTGGAACCCGTACAACAACCCAACCCGCAAATATTGATCGATATCGTACAAACCCGTATGCCGTATGGCAAGCATAAAGGCGTAATACTGGCCGATTTGCCGGTTTATTACCTGGAGTGGATGTCGTCGAAAGGATTCAGTAAGGACAAGATGGGTATGATGCTGTCTACTGTTTTCGAAATAAAGACTAATGGATTGAGCGAAATTTTGTACCAGATCAGGAAATCGCTGCCTAAGCCATAATGAGGATAGCAGTTTGACCTTACATTTATCCGTTCTAAATATTACTTAAAAGTAGCTTGTTGATAACATGAGCAAGGTTTTAATGATGTATTTTGCAGGCGTTAAATCATCTGCAATGCTATTCAAAAAAACTATTCTGCTACTCCTATCTATTATTTGCTGTGCTGATTTGGTGAAAGCCCAGGATCACCGTTTCGATCCGCCCTGGAACACCCCGCCGCAAAGCAAAGTAATGTTCACCATCCCGGGGATTGATAACGTACCCGACTTGTTCGGCGATATTACCGACCCGCAATTAGTAGTATTTTTTGCCGGAAACCAGTTTATGTGTGTGGATGACTTAGTTGCCGCCTTTAAAAAACAATACCCACAATATCAGCGTGTTTTTGTAGAAACTCTGCCGCCGGGGATTTTAGCCAAGCAAATTGAAGGTGGCGCCATCACTATCGGCAATATGCGCATCACTTTGAAGCCGGATGTTTATACTGATGGCAAAAGCAAAATGGATCTGCTCACCAACCTTTTCGACCGTACGGCGCCTTATGCCAACAACAAACTGGCTATTATGGTGCAAAAGGGTAATCCTAAAAAAGTGTCGGGCCTAAAAGATCTGGGCAAATCGGGCCTGCGCATCAGCATGCCTAATCCTGAATGGGAAAGTATCGGCAAAAACATCGAGAAAGCCTACGTAGCAGCCGGCGGCGAAGATCTGCGCAAAGCAATTATGGAAACCAAGGTAAAAGACAGTACCACGTTTCTTACTCAAATCCACCATCGCCAAAGCCCTATGCGCATTATGTATAAGCAAAGCGATGCCGCCCCGGTTTGGTACAGCGAAGCTTATTATCAGCAGATGCTTAAAAACCCGGTTGATATGGTAGAGATCCCGACTAAAGAAAACGTTAGCGTAACCTACGTAGCCGGCCAAATGAAAGCCGCCCCGCACCCACAGGCCGCTAAAGATTTTATGGACTTTTTAACCAGCCCTATTGCTAAAGAGATTTATGTGAAGTATGGGTTTACGGCACCGTAAACAAACAAAGCCCTGACGGCGCATGCCATCAGGGCTTTGTTAATCAACTGTTAGTGTTTATTCTGCAGCAGCTTCTTCGTTAATCATACCAACGGCGGCTTGGGTAAGCGCTTCGTCGGTTGCCTTTTCGTTGTCAAGCGTTTGTTGCAACAGTTCGGCAACATCGGTATGCCCCATTGTTTCGGCAAATGTGCGTAGGGTGCCATAGGTGGCAATTTCGTAGTGCTCCACCTTTTGGGCGGCTAATATAAGGCCGGCATCGCGGGTGTAGCTACCTTTTTCGGTTTCTTCAATAATACCCGTTGCTTCTTCAAGCAATCCGGCCATTGCATCGCATTTTTTAGCAACAGCTTTCTCATCTAACAGCTCAAATACTTTTTCAAGTGTTTCAATGTGGGTTTGCGTTTCAGCGGTGTGCTTTTCAAAAGCGGCGGCCAAATCGGGACTGGTAGCCGCCTTTTGCATTTTTGGTAAAGCTTTCACCAGGTGCTTTTCGGCCCAGTAAATGTCTTTTAATTCATCAACAAAAAATTCGTGAAATTCTGAATCTTCCATTTTTCCGGTTTTAGCGGTTGTAGTTTTTTTGGTTGCCATGGTAAATGTATTTTTAGTTTATGTAGAGATATAAGTTGTGCAACGATGATTTGTTTTTATTAATTTGATATATTTTTAATTAATAATTACAAATCATTCAAACCTTGTTCTGCTGTTGATGTTGCATTGTAAAGACCGAATGGAGTATGGAAAACCCGAACAATACAATTACACGCCGGACGGCGCTTGGCAGCATAGGTACAACAATTGCCGCCGTTATTGCCACTCCGGTTTTAAACGCTAATGCTATGACGACAGAACCAAACAATGCAGCTCCACTGGAAGACCCAGCGGGCAAATATCCTAAACCACCCTTCGAGGCGCAGTCACAACCCTGGCCGGGATTAGTCAGTAAAATGAATCCGCGCCCCGACCATGGCGAAACAAGCTACAAAGGCTCAGGCCGCTTGAAAGGGCGCAAAGCTTTAATCACCGGTGGCGATTCGGGCATGGGCCGCGCGGCGGCGATTGCCTACGCCCGCGAGGGAGCGGATGTAGCGATTAATTATTACCCGACTGAAGAACCCGATGCGCAGGAAGTAATTAAATTAATGAAAGACGCAGGCGTAAAAGCTATCGCCATTCCAGGTGATTTGCGTGATGAGAGCTTCTGTAAAAAACTGGTTGACGAAGCCGTTAAACAATTAGGCGGTTTGGATATTTTAGTAAATAACGCAGGCCGGCAACAAGCGCATGATTCGATCTTAGATATCAGCACCGAGCAGTTTGACTGGACCATGAAAACTAATATCTATGCCCCGTTCTGGATTATAAAAGCAGCCTTACCGCATTTACAACCCGGTTCGGTAATCATTGGCACTACATCAGAGCAAGCTTACGACCCTACACCCGATCTATATGATTATGCGCAAACCAAAGCCGCTACCATGAACTACGTAAAATCGTTAGCCAAGCAGTTAGGCCCTAAGGGTATCCGTGTAAACGGTGTAGCTCCCGGCCCGGTTTGGACGCCTCTACAGGTAAGCGGCGGCGCCAGTATGGAGAAATTGAAAAAATTTGGTTCGCAAACGGTATTCGGGCGCCCTGGTCAACCCGCAGAATTAGCCTCCATCTACGTGCAATTGGCAGCCAGCGATGCCAGTTTCACCACAGGTGCAATATATGGCTCATCCGGCGGCGCAGGACAACCTTAAACAAAAACGGCCTTGATTTGCTTCAAGGCCGTTTTTGTTTATACTAATGACTATCCTCATTAGCTTCTGACATTGATCGCTTTGAAGCCCATATCGCCAAAAAGGTCAATGCCGCAGCGAATGACAGATAATATCCTACATAAGGTAAACCATAACCTTTAGCCAGATAAGTAGCCAGTGCGGGTGTTAATGATGCGCCTAAAATCCCCGCAAGGGTAAAGGCTAACGATGCGCCGGTATACCTTACCGATGCCGGGAATATACCTGCCAACGCGGTGCCAATCGGGCCGTAGGTTAGTCCCATTAAAAACATGCCTAACACTAAGAATAATACTGTGATTGCCCAGCTACCGGTACTAAATAAAGGCGAAAAGAATAAGCCGAATACAAAAATGCCGAAGGTGGCTGCCATTAACATTTTGGCGCGGCCCCATTTATCGGCTACTACGGACGAGATAGGAATACCAAAACCGAAGAACAGTACAGAAATCATCTGCGCGATGAGGAAACTGGTGCGTGAGTATTTCAGGGCTGATGTCCCCCAGCTTAAGGTGAACACCGTCATTAAATAAAACAGCAGGAAGGTGGTGATGGTAGCCACTGTCCCCAATACAATTGCTTTGGTATGTTTTACAAACACATCGGCCACGGGGATTTTCACCCGGTCGTTTTTCTCTATTACTTTTATAAAATCCGGCGTTTCGGTGATTTTCAATCGTACGTATAAACCCACCCAAACTAACAATGCGCTGGCAATAAACGGAATCCGCCAGCCAAAGCTGAGAAACTGCGCATCGGTAAGCGTCTTGCTCAAAACAAAAAATATGGCGCTTGATGCAAGGAAACCTATCGGCGCACCTAACTGCGGGAACATACCGTACCAGGCTTTTTTACCCGGAGGGGCGTTCTCGGTAGCTAATAACACCGCGCCGCCCCATTCGCCGCCAAGGCCCAGGCCTTGCCCAAACCTAAAGATGGCTAATAGTATCGGCGCAGCAATACCAATGGAGGCGTAACCCGGCAACAAACCAATGGCCACAGTTGATGGCCCCATTGTCATTAAAGCAGCAACTAAGGTAGCCTTGCGCCCTTTTCTATCTCCGAAATGGCCGAACAGCGCAGCGCCCAATGGACGGGCGAAGAAGGCCAGCGCAAATGTGGCTAATGATTGTAGCGTGGCCGAAGCCGGATCAGCCGCGGGGAAAAACAACCGAGGAAACACCAGCACGGCGGCGGTGGCGTAGATATAAAAGTCGAAAAATTCGATAGTGGTACCTATCAAACTGGCTACAAGAATGCGCCGAACAGAATTTACAGGGGTAGTTGAATTGCTCATCAGGTTTGAATGGGCGCTATTAAAAGCGCGTTTTCAAACATAGTTTATTATATACTATAAATCCAAACGCGAGCGGCCCGTTTACTATTTTACCAGGGTTACTGTTACATCTGCATAAGGGCTTACCGTGATAAAGGCAAAATTATCCCATTCATCGTTATCTAATGTGCGCAGCGTTAGTTTTGATGATGCATTGGGCATGGGTAATCCGGCAATAATATCGTCCTGCCTGCCTTTTAACGTTGTTCCGTCAAACCAATAAGCAACAGGCCGCCATTTATCGGTAATAGTTTTATTAGGCACTTTAACTTTGGGCGCTGTTTTTAGGCTGTTGATACTTTCACTATCGTACAACATTACGTAGTTGGTGCCGGTACCTGCAAAATCGGTATGGTCGCCAAAGCAAAGCCAGTTATTCCAGCCGCCAATACCGGCCCGTGTCCAATGTTGATCGCCGCCACCACGCTGATATAACGACCGGACAATCATTTTCCCGGTAATTGTGAAGTTTGCCGTAATTACCCCATCCTGTCCATCGCTTTCTTTTAGCTTTAAAACGCCATCTTTTTCTGCCACTTCGCCGATAGATGTATTTGTCCATTTCTTGGTAAAATCGCCGTTTTCAAAATCGTCAAAAAATAAAAATGTTTTATCACCACTTGATATTGCCTGCGCGGATGGATTGTTGTAAAACATGTAAATTGTCTGTTTTGATTTGGCTTTCAGGTCCGGAATTTTTATCCATATTTTGCTCACGCCGTTAACGTTCCACTGCTCTATCCAATAATTTAAACCATCGCCACCAAGCTTTTTACCGGTAGCAAAACGGATATCAGCCCCCGCTGCTTTGGCTTTAGAATAGTCGAAGTTGTCGCCTGCCAGTTCTACCAGTATCACAGCGTCAGTGGTTTTATCGCCGTTATTTACAATCGTAATTTCCTGTTTCAGGCCCCAATCGGCGGCATTGGCTTTGGTTAAAAAAAACAGGCAACAAATTAGTATAGCTATGGGTTTGATAGACAGAATTTTCATAACAGCAGGATAATTATTGGTAAACAATATTAGCATTTTGCAATTTTATAAACAGATTATGCAGGTAAAAATCTACGCAATCGTTATCGGGGTTAGTGCTTCAAACTAATGAGACATTATTTTAAGCTATATTTGAAAATACCCTATTATCTGCCACAACAACGTATGCGTTTTATCCACGTATTTATTGGTTTGTTTTTTATCGCGGCGTTAACTAAGCCTGCCTTCAGTCAGCAACGTATGGTACTCTCCAACAAAAACGCATCCGCGGAAGCGAAAGCCTTATACAGCTACTTGCAGAATATGTACGGCAAAAAAATGCTGGCCGGGCAAATGACATCGAACTGGGGATTTGATGAGTTGAAGTACGTGCAGGATTCGACCGGGAAGTTGCCCGCCATCCGGGGACTTGATTTTATAGATAGCAGCAAAAACCAGAACGAAGTAAAGTTTGCTAAAGCCTGGTGGCGTAAAGGCGGCATCCCCACTATAATGTGGCATTGGGGTGCCCCGGGTATTGGCAGCGGGTACGAAAACTCGAAGAAAGAGATTGATATAGACCGGATCTTTCAGGATGGCACAGCAGAGCATAAGGCCTTTTGGAAAGAGATGGATGAAAAAGCGGCTTTGCTGAAAAAATTAAAACGCGCCAATATACCTGTACTATGGCGGCCGTTTCATGAACTCAACGGCAACTGGTTTTGGTGGGGCAAAAAAGGACCTGAGCAATTTAAGAGGCTTTGGATAACCATGTATAATTACTACGTGAATGAAAAGCATCTAAATAATTTAATATGGGTACTCTGTTACATGGATAAACCTGATTCCGCCTGGTACCCTGGTAGGGAATACGTGGATATAGCCGGTCCGGATACTTACCAAGCCAACCTGTCGCGCCTGCAAATGTATCAGCAAACTAAAGCTATTGTGGGCGATGTAATGCCGATTGCGTTTCACGAGTGCGGCGTCCCGCCCGATCCGGATCAATCTTTTTCCGAAGGAGCTAAATGGTTGTGGTTTATGGAGTGGCATACTAATTTTCTACAGCAGGTACCTGTAACGCAGCTAAAATCGGTTTATCATAATAATTTGGTAGTCACGCTGGATAAGTTACCCGATATTGTGGCCGTGTACGGCGAACCGGACCAATCGTTTTGGGGAAGGATTAAGCGTATTTTCAAAGCATTAGGAGATAGTTTCGAAATGGACCTGTAACTGCAATTCGGTAACGAGACTGTTACAACACATCCTCATAAAGCCTTCAGTCGTATTAGCTAAATTTGATTAAAACCACTGATAGCTATGAGCCAGATAAAAAAAGAAGACGTTAAACAAGAGGTATTTGATTTGTACGATGATTATGCGCACAGTCGCCTAAACCGTCGTTCGTTTGTAGAGAAACTGTCGTTATATGCCGTGGGCGGTTTAACCGTACCGGCACTAATGAGTTTTTTGATGCCGGATTACGAAAACTATATCCAGGTTAAGGCCGATGATCCTCGTTTAAAATCAGAATATATCACTTACGATTCGCCTAAAGGTGGCGGTAAGATCAAGGCCCTGCTATCGAAACCGGTTGATGCCAAAGGCAAATTAGGCGGCGTAATTGTAGTGCACGAAAACCGCGGACTGAATCCATACATTGAAGATGTAGCCCGTCGTGCCGCACTGGCCGGTTTTATTTCGATAGCACCAGATGCGTTGACTCCGCTGGGCGGCTATCCCGGTAACGATGATGAGGGCCGCACCATGCAGGCCAAACGCGATCCTGAAGAAATGAATCAAAATTTTATGGATGCGTTCACTTATCTAAAAAATCATAAAGACTGTAACGGAAAAGTTGGCGTGGTAGGCTTTTGCTATGGCGGCGGTATTGCCAATATGTTAGCCGTTCGCGAACCCGAACTGTCTGCTGCGGTTCCATTTTACGGCAGCCAGCCTAAAGCCGAAGATGTGCCGAAGATCAAAGCTCCGCTCTTGCTGCACTATGCATCGTTAGATACCCGTATAACAGGTGGCTGGCCCGCTTACGAGGCAGCCTTAAAAGCCGATGGCAAAAAATATCAGGCCTATATTTACGAAGGTGCAAATCACGGCTTTCATAACGATACTACTCCGCGCTACGACAAAGCCGCCGCCGAACTGGCCTGGAAACGTACGATAGATTTTTTTAAAGAGAATCTTAGTTAAGTTAAATTCAAAAATAAAAAGTCAAAAGCCTTGAGTTGGAAGATTCAGGGCTTCGGACTTTTTAGCCATTATATAAAAAAAGCCCATTGGTTTTTCAACCGCGGGACCCTCTCAAACAAAACTATTAACTGGTATAAAAAATCTATTTACAATCGGGATTGATAGCTAACACCCGGGTGTTAATCACATCTAATTGCTTTGCTGCAGGTGAGCCGGGGAAGCCGTTGATATCGGCATAAGTTACCTGCTTTAGGTATTCCTGAAGATAGATTTTTGATAACGGCACATAACTCCAATGCCATTTTTCTTCCTGGTAACCGGCGGTGCGGCCTGCGTTAAAGGGTTGATAAAAACCATAGCTGGCTGCGTTTTGAACCATCCAATCATACATTTTTTTGCCTTGCCCATTTTTATAATAGGCAGGGTGCAGATCGGTCAGGTCCATATCGGTACCCCAGTGGTGCCTTGATGTACCGGGCATAGACCACCATCTCAGCAACTGCGTACCTTTGGCAGCCTCGTTTTTTATCCCAGCAAACTGACCGTCATACCATTTAGAATCCCACTTATAATGTTGATCGTAAAAAGAACGCGTGCCTGAGATGATATTTAAGGTGATGCCCTGTTTTAAGGCGGCATCGTACATTTTGATGTAGGCCTGATAAGTTTCTTTTTTAAGGTAAACTAACCTGTCGGTATAGCGGTGGCTCACTTTTACAAACGAGGTATCGCGCGATGGCTCAAAGCGCCCGGTTAAAAAACTTTTACTGATAACCATAGCCGACGAGTTTTTAGTTGGGGCAGGTTTTACGCTTACACTGATATCAGCAGCGGTACGTTTACCGGGTTGCCGTAAAGCGGCTTGGTTTTGTGCTGATGAAACAGCAGGAACGGCTAAAAAAATTGTGATAGCCAAAGCTAATTTGCTGCGGCAGGCATTGGTTTGCATTTGTGAAGTGGTTTATCCTGAGATGAATATAAAACTAATTAATTAGTTTTCCAAATATTTCCTGCAAATAGTTTTACTAAGAAATACTTTAAACCGCAGACTAAAATCTTTTAAACCATAACGAAATTGCGCACTGTAAAGCTATCAATACCGGGCATTTAAAGCGGGTAAAAGGCGTTGGGCAAAGCATTTACCGGCAAGGCAATGGTTTTATCAGAACTTAAATTAACTTTGGAAAAAATTACAAAAGCACAGCAATGGCAAAAGCATCTGAAATTAAAGTAGGCAATATATTACGCTTCAATGGCGAGTTGGTAACCGTTACCGAGGTACTGCACCGTACACCGGGTAAAGGTGGGGCATTTTATTTAGATAAGTTCCGCAATATTAAAACAGGTAAAATTGTAGAAGCCCGTTTAGGTACCGATGAGCAAGTAGAAATTTGCCGCGTGGAAACCAACAATTATCAATACCTGTATGAAGAAGGTGACAATATGGTTATAATGGATGAAGAAACTTACGATCAGTTCAGCATACCTAAAGCATTGTTCGGCCCTGCTGTTAAGTTTTTAAAAGAAGGCATGAGCGTTATTGTATCGTTTGAAAGCGAAGAGCCGATTATGGCACAAGCCCCAAATTTTGTTGAGTTGGAAATTACCTACGCCGAACCGGCTGTTAAGGGCGATACCTCATCGGGCGCGTTAAAAACTTGTACTACAGAAAACGGTATTGAAATAAAAGTACCGCTGTTTGTAAACCAAGGCGATAAAATTAAGGTAGATACCCGCACCGGCGAATACGTGGAGCGTGTTAAGTAACCTATAAAAAGTATACAAGCATAAAGGCCCGAATCAAGAAGATTCGGGCCTTTATGTTTATTATAAAAACCGATCGGTTAAATATTATTTGGCCGGTTTAGCAATCACCTCGCCGGTGTGGATGTTTACAATGTAGCCGGTATAGCTGCCATCTTTTTGTTTGATGTTTACAGAGGCCAGATCGCCAACCGCCTGAAACAGGATATAACCGGTAAAATCTGTTATAGTACCGCCTGCAGGTGCCGAGTCATTAACATCCACAATACGGGTAGTAAAATCAACCTTGCCAAAAACAAAGCTGGTTGTCCCTTCCGGATAATGATGCTGGGCGGCAATATCTTTCCAGGTGTAATCAGTATTGATCAGGCGCGATTCTGTAGTTACGTTTCCGTTTAATTTAGATGTATATGCCGATGTACTGGTAAAACCGTTTACCTTCAGTGCCACATAATCGGCTGATGTTGCCCTTACATCATAATCCAAAGTAACCTTAAAAATATTTTTGAACCCCTTGCCGGTGTCTGTGGTAGTCAAGGTATCCTGTTGTGTGTAAGCGTCGATAATATAATTAGTACTGGCGTAGCCGTTACACATGTAGGTAAATCTGTCGGTGTTAGAAACTGTCCGTGTAGTATCGCCTACAACAAAAGTTTTGTTTGATGATTTTAGTACCGCGGTGCCACAGTCATGCTGTAAATCGTTTGTTTTAAGCTTGGTTTCGCTGCCTGTTTTTAACGAGTTTGATGATGTACCCAAGGTAGTTGACGAACGGACCAGTCCCATTGCAACCATCCGGCTAATTTCGGCATTGTTATCAACTGTTGGGGCGTTTACAGGTGCAGCGCTTTTTTTGCAGGAAAAATTTAAAAGAGCTACCGCGACGATAACCGCTACCGACGTGATTTTAAGTTTAGGGTTCATTTGTAGAGTTTTGGTAATAACGTGCAAAGTTAAAAATATTTCGCTTTAGGTAAACAAAAACAATACCCAAAATAAGTCGGTACAATAGCCGCCATGCTTTTTACAAATTGTAGAATCAAATACACAACAACGGGATTACGTTCTACAAAGTGGGATTTTCAGGAATAATTTACGGACCATGACTCAGTTGTCTATTTAAATGATTTTCAAGTAATTAATTTCATTTATATATTTAGCTAATGAAACTCGGACCTAAATTTCTTCACTCCCTTTTTGAGGTAGCCCATGTTGAATTTCAAACTTACGATCTTTCCAATCATAGGGTCGTATTTTCAAGCGGGGTGGCCCGTCAGCTGTTAGGGTATACGGCTGATGAATATGCCGGTTTAAGCAGCGATTTTTATAGAAGCGTCGTTCACCCGGATGATTACGAAAAGGTGCAGGAGACTATCGATAAGCTTATGCAATCAAAAAACGGCGAGGTGATAGAAATGACGGTCCGCTTTTGTAAAGTGGATGGTGAGTACATTTGGCTATACTCCCGCCAAATGGTGCACGAGCGAAATAATAAAAACAACGGACTAACCATCATCCGCGAGGTAGAGGATGTAACCAAATTAATGCAGCTTCAACAAAATCTGGAAGAGAAGGTAGAGCAACTAAAAACCGTGTCGTTTAAAAATTCGCATCTGTTACGCAGTCCCGTAGCCAGTATTATTGGCTTGGTTGATTTGATTGAGGAAGACGGCATCACTAACGAACATAACAAACTGGTGTTTCAATATCTAAAAAAGACCATCGCCAAACTGGATAGCGTAATCCATGATATTAATGACGCAGCACGATTAGGATAGCCCGATTAAACTTTAATCGCTCTTAACCGATACAAATAAATAAACATTAGCGATGTGGCCACCATGCCGAAAGTATGCCACAAAAAGTGTGTACCGATAGCTATTGTGCTAAACGCATCATAAACCCGGAACGACAACGCAATTACAAAAGCGAGCAAAGCCAATGCTACCATGGGCCAGTTAAAACCTTTGGTTTTTACTAATACCAGTGCAAGAGGCAATAATATCATTAATACCATTACACCATAATTGATGCTGACTGCAATCTGTGCGTTAAAGCCCTGTTTCATCAGCAGGCGTGTGGAGAATTCGATAGTCATAAAAACCAATAAAGCCAGCACGCCATAGTACCACCTGCCCGAAAATCTGATCCAGAAATAAACGCTTGCGGCCAGGCAAAGCAACGCAATAGGTAACCAATCCATATATAAAAAGAAACTCCAGCGGCGCAAACCATGGTATACGGTACTGCCAATACACCCGGTCAGCATCAGATAGTTGGCAATGCTTAAAAAGCTGTATTCCCTGCTAAAGCCCCGCAGTTTGATCAGCCAATAAATCCCCGGGATTAAAAACAAGGCCGAGGTGATCATATTCCAAGGCTCGGGAAAAAAATGATGCAGATTAGTTTCGGTATAAAGCATACCGCCATCAGGCGGGATCGGGTGAATAGCATTCATACCCGAAAGTATAAAAAAACATCAACCTTAAATCTCTATAAAGCAGATTTGCCATTGTACCTGTCAAAGTCTGCATATTATTTTTCATTGATAATATTTATAAAATATTTATTTGCATTAAGCCGGAGATTAAGTAGATTTGAATTATAACTATAAACCTAAATATCCTCATTATCAACAATTAAAACCTTAATCCATCATGAGCGGCTTCCCAATTTTAGACCTTGTTATAGGCCTGTTTTTCGTATTTTTTCTTTTAAGTATTATTTCCAGTTCCATTGTCGAAATAGTTTTAACTGCCAGTAGGGTTAGAGGGAGAGTATTAGGCGAATGGCTGCTGCATATTTTTGACACACCGATACCGGATGCCAAAGGAAAAACAACACCACTGGGCCAGGAAATTATGAACCACTGTGCCGTAACAGCCTTATCGCCCGAAGATAAGGCTCCATCCTACATCGATTCAAAGAATTTTGTTTCGGCTTTGTTAGATAAGATTTTTACTTTTTCTACCGTTGAAGCGCCAAAATCAATCGACGATATTATTACCGCTATTGAAAGCTCTACCGCATTATCACACGAATTAAAACGCACGTTCCTGATTTACGCCAACGAAGCAAAAGATACTTTTGAGGCCCTGACGGTTAAAACTACCGGCGCCATCGAGCTATTTCGCACCAAGATGGAAAACTGGTATGATAGTAATATGGATAGATTGACCGGCACTCTTAAACTACGTTATACCCGCCGTTTTACCATGATTATTGGCGCAGTTGTATGCCTTGCGCTAAATGCTGACACCATAGAAATTGCCAAATATTTGTATAATAACCCCGAAGCCCGTACCAAACTTGCGGCTAAAGCCAATGCAGCGGTCAGCGACAGCACCTATATTAAAAAGGTAGCCGAGATTAAGGCATTTGCAGCGACAGTTAAGGATGATACTACCAAAAAGAAGCTCGAAATATCAGCCGCGGAATTACAAACGACTATAAATAAACAGGTTGCCGATATCGGTACAACCAAAGCCGCGCTGGAAGATTCTTTACCACTGGGGTGGACCACTAACGAGTTTCATTTTAAAAAACTATGCGACTTTTTACTGTTCCTGCTTGCCAAACTGGCCGGACTGGCCGTAACCATTGCCGCCATTATGATGGGCGCTCCGTTTTGGTTTGATGTGCTGAATAAAATATCGAACGTGCGCGGTGCCGGCAATAAACCCAAACAAAACGAAAATTAATCAAATACCATATTCCTCTTATTTATCAAAACTTAAACAAACCTTATTTATGATTATTGTTAACGATGCTTGCATTAAGCTGATTAAAAGCTTTGAAGGCTTAGAACTTAAAGCCTATCATGGCGCTGCCGATAAACCGGGTATAGATACCATCGGCTACGGATCTATTCAGTACCCGCCTGATTATTTGCACGGGAAAATGGTAAAGGTTGGCGACCCGAATATTACCGAAGCACAGGCCGAAAACTTTTTAAAGTATGAGATTGCCCAAAAAACCAAGGCTATCGATCCCCTGCTGCGCGATGATCTTACCCCAAACCAATTTGCAGCTTTGATTTCCTTTGCTTTTAACCTTGGCGATGTTGCACTAAAACAAAGCACACTGCGCATAAAAGTTAATGCAAACCCGCACGACCCAACCATACATGATGAATTTTACAGATGGATCCACTCTAACGGGGCCGTAATTCCCGGATTAATACGTAGACGCCATGCCGAAGCCGAGTTATATTTTACCGCTTAAACGTAAACACCAAAAATTATGGAACTAAAATTAATTCGCTCGGTGTTTAAACCCGATTGCACTTTAGGCAAACTTTATCTGGACGGCGCGTTTTATGCTTACACCTGCGAAGATACCGTACGCGATTTAAAAGCCGATGGCAGCGGCAAAGTGCAAAACAAAACCGCTATATCTTACGGTAAATATGAGGTGGTACTGAGCTTCAGTAACCATTTTCAAAAATATTTGCCCTTACTTTTAAACGTAAAGTTTTTTGAAGGCATTCGCATCCACGGCGGCAACACCGCCGAAGATTCTGAAGGCTGCATTTTGATAGGCGCCGAAGGCGATATGCAAACAAAAATATGGAATTGCGCCAGTAAAGTAGCCAACCTGGTAGCCACACTTAAAAGCATCGAAAAGAAACAGAAGATGTGGATTACGATAGAGAAGGCATAGAACGCTACTTTTAAGCAAGCTGCCTGAAAAAGAAAATGGCCCCACTCGTTAAATTAAAACGGGCGGGGCTATTTTAGCTTAGAAGCGCCTTTACTTACAATTACTTCCCGCTAAATTTCTGTATTGCTTGCGGTGTAACGGGAGTAAATAAATTAACGAGATTCCCTTCCGGATCGCGGAATAAAAGCGAGCGATTGCCCCATGGCATAGTGGTTGGTTGCTGCACAACTGAGTTCCCCAAATAATCAGCTAACCTGTTATATTCGGCATCCACATCGTCCACTTTAAATTCGACGATAACTGAGCGGTTTTGTGCTGCGGCCGCGACTTCGTCCCCGCCAAAAAATTGCAGGGTATCGGTTGCGCCGATAGCTAATGTACCTGATAGGGTTTGCAGTTCGGCAAAGGTATCGGTAAACCTAATTAGCTTTACGCCTGTAACCATTTCATAAAAATTCACCAGCGCTTCAAACTGTGCGGTGATGATTCTGATTGATACTAAATTCATACTGTTTTTACTTGTTTAATAATCAAATTTCAGCATGGGTAGTGACAAGGTTATGTCAGCAGGCAGAATTAAAATTTCGCCCAAAACAAAAAATCCACCTATTTTTCAACGGGTGGATCTTTCACATTTATCTTGACTGTTATTTTTCATAAGCTTGCTGCAAAGCTGCCACATCAACTTTTCGCATCGTCATAAAAGCGTTAACAACGCGCTCCACCTGTTCAGGGCTGCCGTTTTTCAGCGCATCAAACATTACTGTTGATGCTACCTGCCATGATACGCCATATTTATCTTTCAGCCAGCCGCATTGCCCGGGTTGTCCACCATCGGTAAGGGCCGACCAGTAGTGATCGATTTCCTCCTGCGTTTCGCAAGGGATGAGCAGCGAAACAGCATCATTAAAACCAAAGCCATGCGGGTGGGCGCTGTCCATAGCGGCCAGCCAGGTATTGTCGATATAAAAATCGGCGTACATTAAGCTTCCGGCTTTATCCGGCCCCATATCCTGCGGGCGGGGAGCTGTGGTACCGCGCCGGCCATCTTTAAAAATTGAACTGTAAAAATCTAAGGCCTCGTCGGCCTTACCAGCAACTGGCTCGGTAAACATCAGCGAGGGAACTATTACTGACTTATTTTCGCCTTCAGGGTTCCTCACCATCAGCTGCCAGGATACACCGTATTTATCGGCCACCCAACCGTAACGTTCGCTAAAGGGATACTTATCAATGGGCATCATAATTTTGCCGCCCGGCGTTAGCTTGTTCCAAATTTCGTCGATATGGCTGGTATCGTCAAAGTGCATCATAAAAGAGATCGATGGATTGATCTTTAAAGCCGGTCCGCCGTTTATTCCAAAAAACTTCAAGCCGGCTATGGTGAATTCCACCACATCGCAATTGGCTGGCGCCGGTAAGCGACTGGTGTAATTTACAGCCGAATTGGGCAATAAGCCGGTATAAAATTCGGCAGCTTCTTTAACCTCATGGTCGAACCACAGGTGCGGGATGATGGGTAACATAAGCAGATAATTTTAGTGTTATTAATTTGGTTAATGTTTAACAAAGTTAACCAGCCAACGGTTTGCCAGTCGGGGCCGAATAGGACATTTAAGGGGTACAAATACGACAACTGCTTACACCAAATCGTGCCTTTATTAGTCTAACAGAACATTCAAAGTACTCATCTCCCTTTAAAACTCGTTCCTGCCTGATTATCTGCCGATAAGAGCATCGGGATAATTAAGCTACTTTAATCATTTTGTTAAGTTTCTGCTTACGCCCTTTTCCATGGAAAATTTGAAGAACCTTTGCGCAAAATTTGGAAAACCATAATCATACATCCGGTAAGTTTCTTCGCGACTTAGCGCATTTGCACCCTGTTAAATTTATAACCATGTTAAAGTTCAAAACCATTTTATTGGCTGCTACCGTTGCTATAGCCGTGCTGCCTTCTTGTAAAAAAAATAAAGATCAAGAGGTACAGCAAGAACCCGATCTATCGCCCGTGCACATGATCCTGACATCTGATGCGCATTATGGCGTTACCCGCCCGGCTTTTCGCGGTGGCGCTACGGTAGATGCCCATACCGTAAACGCAGCTATGATTGCCAACATGAACACCCTGCCCAATGTTACCTTGCCTAACGATGGCGGGCTTGAGGCCGGCGCCAAAATCAGTTACGTTGATTACCTGCTGCAAACCGGCGATATTGCCAACCGGATGGAAACCAGCGCAAAAGTGCAACTGGCTTCAACATCGTGGGATCAGTTTAATACAGATTATCTGCAAGGGTTAACTGTTAAAAACAAGGCAGGAAACAAAGCCAGCATTTACCTGGTGCCGGGTAATCATGATGTATCTAACACAATTGGTTATTATGCTACCATGTCGCCGTTAACTGACGCTACCTCGTTAGCGCAACTGTATAACCAGGCATTTTTACCTGCAATACCTAAAACTGCGGCAACACTTAATTATGCTACCGATAGGGTTAACTATTCAAGAGAGATTTCGGGCGTTCACTTTTGCTTTATGCAGATGTGGCCGGATTCGGCTGTACGCGTTTGGTTAAATGCCGATTTGCAAAAAGTAAATGCAAGCACTCCTGTAGTCTTAGTTTGTCACGATCAGCCTGCCGTTGTATCTAACCATTTCATGAATCCTAACAATGCGCATACTATCAACAGTACCGATAAATTTGATAACGTACTTGATGAGTTTTTTAAAGACGGTAAAACTACAACCGTGGCAGCTACTATTGAGCAACGCGCTTTGGCCACTTTCATCAAAAATCATCCCAACATCAAAGCCTACCTTCACGGGCACGTGCACGAAAGCCGTTTTTATACCTGGACCGGCGTTGATAACGACATACAGTTGAGCACTGTAAGTATCGATTCGCCAATGAAAGGCCTGGTATCTATGAACGATGAAACCAAACTGATGTACGATTACGTAGTGCTTGACCCTAAAACCATGAAAATGACCGTACGCGAGTGCTTATGGAATACCGACCCAACCAATCCGGCCGCAGCCGTAAAATGGGGTAATTCGGTTACTATCAATTTAAAGTAATAAGATCCGTAATAAACGCAAATGGCCCCTTAGAGTTAATCTAAGGGACCGTTTGCGTTTAAATAAAGGGACTAAGGTAATACCCGATCAGTTTAATTTCTTTTATAAGGGAAAGGCAGCTTCATTCTTAATTCCGCATCATCGCCGGTGGCGTTGGTATACTTCGTTTCTTTGATCACCCGCAAAGCTTCTTCATCGCAACCGTAGCCCAGGCTCTTTACCACTTCAACATCCTTTGTGTTACCATTTTTATCTACCGTGAAACCCACCATTACAAAGCCGGTGATATTACTGGCCTTTGCCTTTTCCGGATAAGATAACTTCGCGAAGATGGCACCGTCGCCGCCTATTGCTTCAACCGGCGATGTTTCACGTCTTTCATAATTTGCGTATAACTCTTTGGGATTCGGGTTTCCGGCGATGGTTGGCACTTTGTAATCGATCCCCCAGTTTTTGTAATACGTTTCTAAGGGAGGCAACCCGGCAGCCTTACGGCGCACATTAACGTTTATCTCATCCTCAATAGGCCTTATCTGCGTTTTCTGTCCCTTAGCTTCGTAAAGCTGCGTGCCATAAAGCTGCGGTTGCTGCTTGCCGGTGCGCACGCGGTCTATCATCAACGGTAATAGGGTACGATCTAACTCTCTCTTTTTTACAGCAGCGGTAAACAGGGGAAGATACTTTTCCTGCGCAGCGAGATCGTTATGCTGAACTACCATAAATGCCACCTTGTTTTGCGCACCAACTAACGATTTACCCGGGTAGCCGTATCTGGCAATTATCTTTTCAATTTTGGTTAGATTAGCTACATCTGCCGAATCCTGTTTCTTCATCAAAGCTTTATCCGCATCCGACCCGGTGCCATATTTTTTTGCAGCTATAATGGCTGCCGCACGATATTGTTGATCATCTTTATAAATGACGGCCAGTTCCCCTGCCAGTTTTTTATTAATTTTTTGAGCATCGGCCTGTTGCAAAGAAAGTGCAGCGATAGCCATGAGTGTAGTTTTAGTTAGAAGTTTCATATTTATACCGCAAAGAAACTGCATCACCGATAACCGAAATTGTATTTTTCGGCCATGGCGGTCAAATTTCAATTTGATAAGAGAGGATGATCAAACATCTAAGGATAAAAGTACTTTCTATCCAGATATTATAAATCAATCTCTACCTGCCCCGGCTTTTTTAAGTACGCTTTTCTACGCCCGTCAACCCAAACCATAAAACCTTTTCCTTTTTTGTAGCGGGTGCCCAGTTTGTCGTATAGTATGGTTATCTCTTTGCCATGGTACAATACTTTATCCAAACAGAAATAGTCCCATTTGTCACCGGGCACCAGTGGATTAATTACCAATCGACTCCCTTCAGCAGGCCGCAAACCAATTAAGCCCGAGATGATCAGATCGCAAAAGGTGGAATGGTTATAATCCTTCCCGCGTTCTACGCCGCCTTTCTCGTTAGCCCAGGTACCGTTTTGCCAGGTTTTAAGCCGCGTCCGCGAAATCCAATCGCCGGTAAGCGGGTTTAGATTTTCATCTATCCAGGGCACCGTTATGCCCTTATCATTTTTAAGCTGCTGACTGGCTGCATAAGTTTTTAACAACTCGTAATAGTCTGATTTTTGAACGACAGACTGCTGGTAATTGTTTAGCAAATTGGCCATTGCCGTTAAAGTGATGGCAGTAGCGTATGGCCAGCTTGGTCCGTTCCACTGGCATTCATGCCCTTGGTATGATAATTTAAACCCGGGATGATTCCGTTCAACGGATGTTGGCCCGTGAGGGGCTTTAAAATAGGCTGTATCGGTTAGATATTTCCAGGCCTTGGCATAAGTCTCATCTGGCATGTTAAAATACCAGGGTGTATAACCGAGCAGTTCCCTTGCATCGCAAAGCTGTGCGTTAGGGGTTTTCGGTTTAACTTTAAAAAAACTGGCATTGGCATCCCAAAGGCTGTCCTGGACTTCAGTTTTTAGCTGCGAAGCCTTTTGATGGTATCGACGTGAAATCTCCATTTGCCCTGTCAGGGTTGCTATTTTACCGATAGCAATTGCATCGCCATACATGTAAGAATTAATCGTTGGCCGGTAGCCGCTGCCGCAAACAGACATTTCCATACCATCCCTGTCGTCTATCTGCCAAAACAGGCCGTTGGCGCTTTGATGTTCTTTTTCCCATCCCGCATAATTGGCAATCAGGTCGGGCAGTAAGCTTTGGATGGTTGTGCGCTCACCACTCACCAGGTATGCGTTATAGATGGCATCAGCTGCCCAGAAACTATACGACCGGGGATTTCCTCCCCGCTTAAACCAAAATGCGGCGTAGTCGTTTAAATAGGCCTTATTGCGCAACCAACGCCCCTCGTAAAAATGCTGACTGGCTGCGCAGCTGATGGTATTATATTTGCCGGCCCAGGGTACATCGGGCAAAAACTCGCTGATCACATATCCTTCAGGTGTTTTTTTGATGTGTTTGCGATAAGTCCACCATCTAAAATAGTAAGTCCTTTCAATGTCCTGATCAGGGCAATCTAACAGCGGGATATTTTGAGACAGAAACGCCCAGCTATCATCATTATTAATAAAGTTGTGGTAATATTCAACGTCGTTTCGGTTAAATGCATCAATATAATGTTTAAAGTTCCCGGTCTTTAAAACGTGCTGCGCCAGCAGTGTGCAACTGCTGAACAAAATTAACGCCAATGTCTGTAAATACCTTTTCATGATGGTGATTATTGATACCCAATTAAAAAACTTACCAGCATCTGTGAATAGCCTATTTACTAAAACCCAAATCTTTGCCCTTGTGCAGTACAACACCAATTTGCTCTTTACCTTCCCGCCTGCCATTATACCATAACAACCATTGCATACCATCAAAAATAGCGTACGGTTTGTAAACTGCACTGGCATCCCAACCATCGCCCGGGCGGATAAGTGGGTTTTGAGGATGCCTAACCCAGCTATGGATCCCATCCGGCGATATTGCAGCGCCTATCTGCGCGTAATCAACATCGCGAAAGCCGATATAGAACATTAAATAATTGTTTTTTTGCTTGATTACCTGGCAAGCAGTAACCTTGGCCTGCTCCCATTTATTTGAAGGGTCGTTTCTGAAGACAGGGTTTTCGGTATTTTTTTTCCAGTTGATACCATCGGTACTGGTTGCGTAGCCTATTGCATCCGGTTCATACTGTTCGCCGCCTGAATACCACATTTTGTAAATACCGGCTTTATCATCCCAAATTACGCTTGGGCACATTACCGATGTTTTTTCCCACGGCAATTCGGCAGATAGTATTGGTGTTTTACTCATCCGTGTCCACGATTTGCCATCGTCGCTGGTGGCATAGCCAATCCACGATTTCCCGTCGGCCTGGCCGGTATACCACATTTGGTATTGCTTTCCTTTTTTTAATACGCAGGGCCGGTTTAAATCAGCTTCCCATTTATTATCAGCATTTGGGCCAAGCACCGATACCGGATCGGTCCATTTCAGTCCATCTTTACTGGTAGATAGCGCGATACTTTTTTTAGATCTCCACGAACTCCACATGCTGTAGCCGTCAGTTTCGCGCAAAACGGTGATATCAAAAATCGTCCCGAAACTGCCGCCCAAAACGGGATTTTGATCATATTTTACCCAGCCGGCCACCGTTTCCTGTGCATGGCCAACGGCGGCAAAAACGCATGTAAAGATTATCGCAATCGCTATCCGGCTGAAAATGCTCTTTAAAAATTTTGTATTAATGCCCATATGTGTTGCCCTGGCGGGTATGTCGCCATACAACTAATCTACAAAATTTCTGTAACGCAAAAAGCCTCGGATCTTTCGACCAAAGGCTCTTTTAAAACTTGATTGGGTAGCGGGAGCAGGACTCGAACCTACGACCTTCGGGTTATGAGCCCGACGAGCTACCAACTGCTCCATCCCGCACTATTTTTGGTGTCTTACATAACGGGCATAACTCCGAAATGTTTTTTGCTTATACAAGCAGTTTATTAAAGGACATTAAATCCCCGCTTTAAAATTAAAAGGTCTCAAAACTGAGACCTTTTAAACTTTGGGTAGCGGGAGCAGGACTCGAACCTACGACCTTCGGGTTATGAGCCCGACGAGCTACCAACTGCTCCATCCCGCACTATTTTTTGGTGTTATTCATAACGGGCATAACTCCGAAATGTTTGTTCCAATAGTCAAAAAACCAACTCTGTTCCTTTTTTTATTGGACTGCAAAGATATAATTCGTTTCTTTGCAGTCCAAATAATATTTTAAATATTTTTTTATGAGTCATCGGGCAGGTTTTGTAAGCATCATTGGCAAGCCTAATGCGGGTAAATCCACATTAATGAATGCACTTGTGGGCGAAAAAATGTCCATCATCACACCAAAGGCACAAACTACGCGTCACCGTATTTTGGGTATGGTTAACACTGATGATTACCAGGTGGTGTTTTCGGACACGCCGGGCATTATTAAACCGCACTACGCCCTGCACGAGAGTATGATGCACCAGGTACAGGGATCGATAGTAGATGCCGACCTGATTTTACTGGTGACCGACATTAACGAGAAGCACGACGAAACCGACGTAATGAAAAGGTTGGAAGGTTCGCAATCGCCGGTTATTGTGTTAATTAACAAAGCCGATTTAAGCGATGCGGATACCATCAACCAAAAAGTAGCCTATTGGGAAGAGAAATTAGAACCGTTGGCTGTTTTTGCCATATCGGCTTTAAAAGCGCCCAATACCGAGGAACTACTGAAGTTCATTGTAAGTTACCTGCCCGAGCATGCCCCTTACTACGAAAAGGATGCGCTGACCGACCGTAACGATCGTTTCTTTGCTTCGGAGATGATTCGTGAGCAGATTTTTAAACAATACAAAAAAGAGATCCCTTACAGCACCGAGGTAATTATCACGGCGTTTAAAGAGGAGGACAAAATATACCGCATCAGCGCCGAAATTATTGTGGAACGCGATTCGCAAAAGAACATCATTATTGGTCAGGGTGGCAGCATGCTGAAGATTGTAGGCACATACGCCCGCCGGTCGATGGAGGAATTTTATCAGAAAAAGATTTTCCTGGAGATGTTTGTAAAAGTGATCAGCGACTGGCGCAGCAAAAAAAATTACCTGAAGAAATTTGGGTACGACGATTAAGGTTTAGATTTTTAGATATTAGATGTGAGATGTGAGACAGAACTTACGTAGCTTTATCTAATAAGATCTGACCTATACAATAACCTGATTTGTGTTGAGACGAGAGCAATCTCAAATCTCATATCTCAAATCTCATATCTAATAAACATGAGTAACATAGTAGCCATAGTGGGCAGGCCCAATGTAGGCAAATCAACATTATATAACCGTTTAACTGAAAGCCGTAAGGCTATTGTTGATGACTTTAGCGGTGTAACCCGCGACAGGCATTACGGTGTGGCCGAGTGGGTTGGCCGTAACTTCACCATTATTGATACAGGTGGTTACGTAGCCAACAGCGATGATGTTTTTGAAGCAGCCATCCGCGAGCAGGTAATCATCGCTATTGAAGAAGCTACCGTTATTATTTTTGTTGTTGATGTAACCACCGGCATTACTGACCTGGACGACGAGATAGCCAACCTGCTGCGTAAAGGCAAAAAACCGGTATTTGTAATGGTAAACAAGGTTGATCACGGCTTGCTGCAAAGCGATGCCAGTATTTTTTACAGCCTTGGCCTTGGCGAAATCTACCCTGTATCATCAATGACCGGTTCTGGTACCGGCGAACTGCTGGACGAAGTGGTTAAAACCTTTGATGATGACATTGTTGAAGAAAACACTTTGCCTAAATACGCCATCATCGGCCGTCCTAACGTAGGTAAATCTTCTATTATCAACTCGCTGATTGGTAAAGACCGTAACATTGTTACCCCTGTTGCCGGCACCACGCGCGATAGTATCCATATTCATTATAACCAGTACGGTCACGAGTTTATGCTGATTGATACTGCGGGTATGCGTAAAAAGACTAAGGTGAAGGAGAATATCGAATTTTATTCGGTTATGCGTACCATTAAGGCCCTTGAAGAGGCTGACGTAGTGATCCTGATGCTGGATGCCGTTGAAGGTTTAGAAGCGCAGGACGTGAATATTTTCCACCTTGCCGAGAAGAACAAAAAAGGCGTGGTTGTGGTGGTAAACAAATGGGACTTAATTGAGAAGAACACCAAAACGGTAAAAGTATTCGAAGATACCATCCGCCAGAAGCTACAGCCGTTTTCTGACGTACCTATTGTATTTACATCTGTTACGGAAAAACAACGCGTTTTGAAGGTGTTAGATGTTGCCGGTCACGTTTATGCAAATCGTGCTAAAAAAATCCCGACATCAAAACTGAATGATGTAATGTTGCCGATTATCGAGAATAATCCGCCACCATCATTAAAGGGCAAGCACGTAAAAATTAAATACATCACACAGATTAAAGGCACATCGCCAATGTTCGCTTTCTTCTGTAACCTTCCTCAATACATTAAAGAAGGATACACACGCTTTTTAGAGAATAAACTGCGCGAGAACTTTGACTTTGAAGGCGTACCAATCCAGATCTTTTTCAGACAGAAATAGACTCAAAGTAGTCTGGCTTCAGTCTGCGACTGAAGCCAGACGTAAGGAAGCAGGGTTCAAAAACATAATCAATCAATAAACAAAAAGCCCCATGAAATTTTAAATTTCATGGGGCTTTTTGTTATCCGGTTCTGCTCCTGCCCTCTTTCCGCCGAAGGCGAAGAGAGGGCCGACGAGCGAAGCAACGTCGGGGTGAGTCTTAGCGACCACCACCACCCTGGCCACCGCTACCTTGATCGCCGCCTTGTTTTAAGTCGTCGTTAAGGCCGGTCTTTTTAGGGGCCAGTGGGTTATCTTGTTTAAAGGTTACTTTACCAAAGTTATAGCTAAACGTTAAACCAACCGAGCGGAACGGGAACGCCGTATGGCTGCGTTGCACATAATTTTGGCTTTGGATGTTCTGATCAAAATCGATAGCTTCTTTAAACGGAGATAAAGTATTGATACCGATAGAAGCTTTCTTTTTCATGATCTCTTTACGTACGCCGAAACCGATGAAGCCAAATGATGGGTTTTGGCCCTGGATAGTGCGGGTAGGCGAGTTGATGATCATAAAAGTTTCTGCACTGAAACCGCTTGGCAGGGTTAAGGTACCGTTACCAAAAATATTGTACTGCAATTTAGCCGCAGTAGATGATTGCAGATAAGCATACTCAGCATAAGCCTTACCGTTATAAGTGTAAACGTTAACACTGGTACGGAAAGTAAGCGGCTTAACCGGCGTTACCGAGCCAAAAAAGCTTACCCCAACCGAATTATTTTCGCCGATGTTATTGAACGTTGTGCGGGTTACAGCCGAGCTTGAGAAAGCGTTGCTCTCAATCAAATCTTTAGTGTGTTTGTAGTAAACCGATGCGTTAATAACCGATGCGCCAATAAACGTAGAGTAGTTAAACTCAACCGTCTGCGAAACTTCGGGAGCAAGGTTAGGGTTACCAAACGATATATTTTGAGGGTTGGTTACGTTGACAAACGGATTTAAAAACTGCAGGCTTGGGCGTTGAATCCGTTTGCTGTAGCTTAATTTAACAGTTTGTACGCCCAATGCTTTTGATACTGCAAAGCTTGGCACAAACGTGGTATAAGTGCTGGTAAACGGTAATAAGCCCAGCGTAGTATTAGCCGATTGCCCGTCAATCTTGGTGTTTTCGGCACGTGCGCCAGCCTGTAGCGACCATTGCTTTGGCAATGTAAATGTAAATACGCTATAACCGGCGTTTACGTATTGGTTATAATCGTACACGTTTGATGCTGCCGCGCTGTAAACACTATTGAAGAACACATCCGAATTACTGCTGATAATCCGCGAAATGGTTTTACCGCCGGCTTCAAATTTCACTTTTTTAGTAATAGGCAGGGTATAATCAACCTGGGCAGTATACTCGTTATTGCGGCCACCGTTGGTAGCATCCTGGTTTCTAACCGAAGCAAGGTTATATCGTGTTCCGTAATCCAAATCGGTTTGGCTATGGCTCCACTGGCCCGAGAAAACGATCTGGTGGTCTTCTTGTTTAAACTTATGGGTATAGTCTAAAATCCAGTCGAAACCGCTAAACACCGTTTTGCTGTTATTGCCCGATGAATATTGTTTGATATTACCTGCGCTGTCGGTCATAAAATCGGTATTACCATTTCTTTTAAACCCACCCTGGTTAAACCTAATGGTAGAGTGAATGGCGTTATAGTTGTTAAAATCGTAGCTCACCTCGCCCGATCCGGTGGTGGCGTAACGCTCTACCTTCATGGTCGAATTTTGGGTGTTGGTGATATTCAGCAAGCTGTTGTTGGTGTATACGTTGGTCGGCGTGGTTTGCGGCCAGGTATAGTTACCACCGTAGCTGGCAGTAATGCTTAAACGGTTTTGTTTGATGTTTAAATTGGCGCTACCGTTGTTTTGACGAGAGCCGATACCACCACTGATAGACCCGCTTACGCCCGAAATATTTTTGCTTTTGGTAATGATGTTGATGATACCGCCGGTACCTTCAGCATCGTACTTAGCCGATGGCGACGTAACTACCTCGATGCTTTTAATCTGATCGGCCGGGAACGATTTCAGTACATCGCCCAGGTTGTTTGACATGGCGCCCGATGGCTTGCCGTTAATCAACACCTTCACGTTAGCATCGCCACGTACCGATACACCTCCGTTAATATCAACTGCAACCAATGGTACTTTACGCAAAACATCGGTAGCGTTACCACCGGCTGCTGTGATGTCTTTTTCAGCGTTATAAACAATCTTGTCTATTTTATTTTCGATCAATGCTTTATCGCCAACCACGTTTACCTGCGCCAATGATTTCGCGCTTGGGGCCACTACAATGCTGCCCATGTTATTATCAGGCTTTGACAGGGTAGTTTCAACCGGGTCGATTGTTTTGGTTGGATAACCTACGTAGGCTACCGTAATTTTATATTTGCCCGGTGCCAGGTTGTTTAGTTTAAAGCTACCTTTTTCATCGGTAAGCGTACCGGTAATAGGCGCTTTACCGCCACTGCGGAACACGCTTACAGTAGCATAATCTAAAGGCTTTTTGGTGATAGAATCAATCACCGTTCCCGAGATTTTACCTAAGATGGTAGAACCACCTCCTCCCCCGCCAAATTGCGCGTGGGCCGATAACACGGAACAGAATATTGCTAATAGTAGAATTATACGTTTCATTTATTTCAAAATTTGGTAATAAGATTACGTTACGGATAAAATGTTACAGGCAAAAACCTGTTTTTATCCTTATACATTGTAAAAGTAAAATGACAAAAGCAACCGCCCAACCCTTTTACGGCGAACGGTATAATTTGATGGGTGAATGGTTGGATTGGGGTGTTTGGAAACCAAGCAAAACGATAAAAACGCAGATCAATCGCGCTTCCCCTCTTAAGAGGGGTCAGGGGTGTGTCCTTCTGCACGATACTTATCGCCAAAGGACACACCCCTATGTATGGTTCTGCTAAATGCTATTTTAGTGCGTCCCCTCTCAAGAGGGGAAACTTAGTTCAGTAGCTTTTAAATCACAATATTTACAATCCTGCCTTTAACAACAATCACCTTTTTAACGGGTGCGCCGGCCAGGTATTTCAGTACATCAGCATGTTCGCGAACGTAGGCTTCAATAGCTGCGGGATCCATGCTTAGTGAAATATTCAGGTTAGTTTTTGTTTTACCGTTGATAGAGATCGGGTACGAAAACTCATTCTCTATCATGTAAGCCGGGTTGTATTTTGGATATGGCGTGTGCGATAAGCTGCCTGCTGCGTTACCCAACAAAGTCCACAACTCCTCGCAAATGTGCGGGGCGTAGGGCGATAATACGACCACCAATTCCTGCAGAATGGCGCGTTTATTAGATTTAAGATCAGTCAGCTCGTTAACAGCAATCATAAAGCTGGATACCGACGTATTAAACGAGAAACGCTCTACATCTTCTTCCACCTTACGGATGATCTTATGCAGCGCTTTCAATTCAGCTTTAGATGGTTCCGCATCCGATACATTGAAAGTCCAGTCTGCATCGTGGAACAATCTCCAAAACTTCCGCAGGAATTTAAACACACCTTCAATACCGTTGGTATTCCATGGCTTGCTCTGCTCCAGCGGACCAAGGAACATCTCGTACATACGCAGGGTATCGGCACCGTATTGGTTAGCAATATCGTCAGGATTAACTACGTTGTAGTAACGCTTAGACATTTTTTCAACCTCAACACCGCAAATATATTTGCCGTTTTCAAGGATAAATTCCGCATCAGCAAATTCAGGACGCCAGTTTTTAAACGCGTCAGTATCTAATATTTCATTCTTAACGATATTAACGTCAACGTGCAGATCGGATGTCTTATAGTCTCCTTTTAAGCCATTTGATACAAAAGTATTTGTCCCACGTCCTTCAGCATCAATTATACGATAAACGAAATTACTTCTCCCCTGAATCATCCCCTGGTTAATCAACTTTTTGAAAGGTTCTTCCTCAATCACCAGGTCAAGGTCTTTCATAAACTTGTTCCAGAAACGGCTGTACAGCAGGTGCCCGGTAGCATGCTCACTGCCGCCGATGTACAGATCCACATCCTTCCAATAAGCAATGGCATCTTTCGATGCAAACTCCTCATTGTTATGCGCATCCATATAGCGGTACCAGTACCAGCTTGATCCTGCCCAACCCGGCATGGTGCTTAGTTCGTACTCGTTGCCGTTATAGTTCCATCCTTCAGCGCGACCCAATGGTGGTTCGCCGCTTTCGGTTGGCAGGTATTTATCAATTTCAGGTAAGATTAGCGGCAATTCGTTTTCGCTGATCAGGTAAGGCAAATCGCCTTTAAAGTAAACCGGCACCGGTTCGCCCCAATAACGCTGGCGGCCGAAAATAGCATCGCGCATGCGGTAATTGATTTTGGCTTTGCCTAAACCTAATTCTTCCAGTTTAGATACCACTAACGCGGTAGCATTTTTATAATCCAGCCCGTTGATGAAATCCGAATTGATGTATTTACCTTCTTTAGTCGGGTCAGCTTCGGTTTCGATATTTTGGATATCGATGATCGGCACTATCGGCAAGCTGAAATGCTTGGCAAACAGGTAGTCCCGCTGATCGCCTGATGGTACGGCCATTACCGCGCCTGTTCCGTATCCGGCCAAAACGTAATCAGCAATCCAAATCTCGATCTTTTCACCGTTTAGCGGATTGGTCACATAGCTACCCGTAAAAGCGCCCGATACCGTTTTGGTATCTGCCATACGGTCTAACTCACTTTTCTTTTTAGTTTGGGCGATATAAGCTTCCACACCCATCTTTTGCTCAGGCGTAGTTAGCTCAGCAACCAATTCGTGTTCAGGGGCCAACACCACAAATGTTACCCCGAAAATGGTATCCACCCGGGTAGTAAACACCTCAATATATTCGACAGATGCATCAGCCAGCGGGAATCTAACAGAAGCCCCGGTGCTTTTACCAATCCAGTTGCGCTGCATTTCTTTCAGCGGTTCGGGCCAGTCAATGTTATTCAGCCCTTGTAATAAACGTTCGGCGTAGGCGCTGATGCGCATGCTCCACTGGTTCATTTTCTTTTGCTCAACCGGGAAACCACCACGCTCGCTAAAGCCGTCTTTTACTTCGTCGTTAGCTAATACAGTCCCTAAAGCCGGACACCAGTTTACGGTGCTTTCGCGCAGGAAGGTCAGGCGGTATTTTAACAGTTCGGTTTGTTGCTCTTCGTTGCTTTTAGCTTTCCACTCGTTGGCGGTAAAGCTGGTTACTTCTTCATCGCAAACGGCATTTACACCGGCAGATCCATTTTGCTCGAAATGCTCAACCAGTTTGGTGATAGACTCCGCCTTGTCAGCATCTTTATTATACCAACTGTTAAACAGCTGCATAAAAATCCACTGCGTCCATTTATAATAATCGGGCGAACTGGTACGCACCTCGCGGCTCCAATCAAACGAGAAGCCCAACTGATCCAGTTGACGACGGTAAGTAGCAATATTAGTTTCGGTAGTAATTGCCGGGTGCTGACCGGTTTGTATGGCGTATTGCTCGGCCGGTAAACCGAACGAATCGTAGCCCATTGGGTGCAATACGTTAAAGCCTTTCAGCCTTTTATAGCGCGAGAAAATATCAGATGCAATATAACCCAGTGGATGGCCCACATGCAGCCCCGCACCCGATGGGTAAGGGAACATATCCAGCACATAGTATTTGGGTTTGTCAGAATTGTTATCGGCTTTGAAGGTTTGATTATCGGCCCAAAACTTTTGCCAATCCTGTTCTATTTTCTTAAATTGATAGTCCATAGTAATTTACTTCGCGAAATAAAGCGCAAAATTACGAAAAATGAGGGGGAATTGTAGACTGAATTAGTAGGAATTTACCAATATCATTGAGTCATCAGCTCATTGAGTAATCAGGTCATTGAGTCATTATTGCAATTATGACTAACTAAGACGTATTTTTGTGTGACAAGCCAATATCTCCGTTATGGAAAACTTAGAAAGAATTACGACAGACCCTAACATAATGGGTGGTAAACCTTGTATTCGTGGCTTACGGGTAACAGTTGGTATGATTATCGGGCTATTAGATTCCGGGATCGATTCGTCAGATATTTTAAAAATGTATCCTTATCTGAATCAAGAGGATATAAATGCTGCGGTATCTTATTCAACTCATTAAGTACCTTTCCTACAACACATGCTTCTCCACCACCGCAATTAAATCGGTTAAATCGAAAGGCTTTTTCAGATAACCATCAGCTTGTCCGGCTTCGGCAATTTCCTGGATGTTACTTACGGCTGATACAATGATTACCGGGATGTGGCCAGTTTTAGGATTATTCTTTAATTCCTTGCTGAGTTGCTGGCCGTTGGCATCGCTCTTCCAATCGGTAAGCCAGTTGTCAAGCAGGATCAGGCCGGGCTTTATGGTATCCAGCGATTTTAAGATTCGGGCATCTTCTGACGCTACAACTTCGAAACCACCATCCTCCAGCGCATAGGTAATTGTTTCCCTAATGTCTCTATCATCCTCAATAACCAGAATTTTTTTAGCCATGATAATTTAGCGTACTGTAATGTTTATAATTGATACCGGCGCTTTAATTATAAAGCAACAGTATAGGTTAAACAGCGCAAACAGTAGTTTTTGTTTTAGGCTAAAGGAGATTTTTATTTAAAAATCGGTTTTATTTATCCCTCTGTATAGGAATTCAGACAGTTTTTAAAAGGTTGATCGCAATTAATCAACTAAACCGAAACACTGACGGCAACGCGGTTCGTAGCTTTCCATTTCGCCCAGTAAAATTTTCGATTCGTTGGGCACCAACCGGTACGAGTACAAGGCCGGGTTACCGCATTTAACGCAAACGGCATGCACCTTGGTTACCGATTCGGCCATGGCCATCAGCGCTGGCATAGGGCCAAAGGGGCGGCCCTGGAAATCCATATCCAGTCCTGCTATAATTACGCGCACCCCTTTGTTGGCCAGAGTGTTGCACACATATGGCAGCTCATCATCAAAAAACTGGGCTTCGTCTATCCCCACAACCTGCACGTGGCTGCCTAACAATAATATAGCCGAAGAACTATCAACCGGGGTGCTGGCAATAGAGTTTTGATTGTGCGATACTACCTCGGTTTCGTGATAGCGGGTATCGGTACGGGGCTTAAATATCTCCACATTAAGCCGGGCTATCTGGGCACGGCGCAGGCGGCGGATCAGTTCCTCGGTTTTGCCCGAAAACATCGAACCGCATACTACTTCAATGCTGCCGCCAAGCTCACTTCTTCTTTTAAAAACCTCTTCGTTAAACAGCATGTACAAATAGCTAAGAACCGGCTAATATCGAAATTTAATGTTATTTTTGAACAGCATATTACCAAATATCCATGAAACAACAGGAAGTATTTAAGAAGATAGGTGGGATTGTTACTGAGATAAACGACCAATACCAATACCTGGAAACCACAGGCGAAATATATAACGATCTGGAACTGGAGCTGTTACTGGCTAACGCTCATTTTCTGGCCGATCATATCGAAATACTAAGAAAAGTAATTGCCGCAACGGCTAAAGAAACACCTGCCGCAACGCAACAGGCATTACCTCCTGCTGCACCAGTTGTTGCGCTACCAGCTGCGCCCCCGGCCCCGGTTAAAGAAGAGCCTAAACCCGAGCCTCACTTTTTTGCCCCTGTACCTGCCGAAGAACCTGAAGAAGAAGCCCCTGTTTTTGAGTTTGAGGTAGATAATAAAATAGATGAAATAGCAGAGCCGGAAGTAACACCCGAACCGGAACCCATCCGCCATGAACTGACGCTTGAAGATATTGGCGAAGATTGGGATGAAGAAGATAACGAGCCGGAACCTATTCAGGAAATTAAAACACCAGAACCAAAGCCTGTTATTCCTGAACCCGTAGCTGTTGAACCTGTTAAACCAGTTCCCGCCCAGCCTGAACCGGTAAAACCCAAACCAGTTATTGAACCCGTAGCTGTAAAACCGGAACCCGTTGTTATACCACCAGTGCCAAAACCAGAACCTGTAGCACAGGCACACACGCAGATAATGGTTCCCGAAGAACAGGTGCTAACGCTGAACGAACGCATGTCGGCACAGATGGCAACATCACGCATGTCCGATTCGCTGAGCGCACAACCGATAACCGATTTAAAAGCGGCCATCTCACTTAACGATAAACTGCTTTACATTAAAGATCTGTTTAACGGTTACAGCCTGGCTTACAGCGAAGCTATCGATATTTTAAACCGATCGAAAACGTTTGAAGAAGCTGAAAATTTTCTAAAATCAAGCTACGCCACCAAAAACAACTGGGCCGATAAACAGGCAACCGTAGATAGATTCTTTGCTTTATTGCAACGGAGGTATCTATAGCCCCCCAGCCCCCTAAAGGGGGAGAGCATATTGCTGGATAACAAAAAAAAGCGCATAGAGTTGATCTATGCGCTTTTCTATTTTGCTCCCCTTTAGGGGCTGGGGGCTTAAACTATCCCCATCCTATTCGAATCAAGCTTAATTAGCGTAAATATCAGAATAGTGAAGCTTAATAACGATGATCCTCCATAACTGATCAGCGGAAGTGGGATCCCGATTACGGGCATCATACCCACCGTCATGCTGATATTGATGAAGAAGTGGAAGAAGATAACGGATGCCACCCCGTAAGCGTAAATCCGCGAGAAGGGCGATCGCTGCCTTTCGGCGATGTAGACGATCCGGCAGAGCAGGAAAAGGTAAAGACCTACCACCACTATCGATCCGGCAAAACCCCACTCCTCTCCTACGGTACAAAAGATAAAATCGGTAGTTTGCTCAGGCACAAACGAGTATTTGGTTTGCGTACCCTGCATATATCCCTTACCCCACATCCGGCCCGAGCCGATAGCTATTTTGGATTGATTTTGATTATAACCTACGTGCTTAGTATCGTTATTAATACCCAGTACTACGTCAATACGTTCGCGCTGGTGCGATTTTAGGCCATGCTCGTACAATGGCCGTATAGCAAATACAAACCCAACTGAAAGCACTGTGGTAGCCAGCATTGCTAACGCCATTCCGCGGTTGCGGCGTGTGATATAAATGATGGCCAAACCGATAGCAATAATAGCGCTGATTAAATACCATTGGTTAGGGACCACTAACGATAAAATAAACAGCGTGATCAGCAAGCCCAAAGCAATCAGGAACCAGGGTGATAAACCCTCGCGGTACAGCACAAATATCAGCGAGCAAAACACCAGGGTCGATCCATCATCGGGCTGCAATTTAATCAGCACCATGGGCAATAAAATAATAGCGCCGGCAATCAGGAAAGATTTGATTTCGGTTACTTTGATATTAGTCCCGCTGAGATATCGCGCCAGCAGCAAACAGGTACTGTACTTGGCAAACTCCGATGGCTGCAAACGGAATCCGCCGCCAATATCTATCCAGGCCTGGTTGCCGCCAACATTTTTCCCTACCACTAACACCACCATTAACAACAGTACGGTAATGATGTAAAAAGTAGGCGCCAGCGCGCTTAAAAAACGGCTTTCCAGCAGTAAGATCACTATCCCAATAGTAAAGGCTACAATAATAAATATCAGCTGACTATTATACCGGGCATGCGTTTCAAGCCCACCCGTGTGGATAGGTTCGGCTGCGCGGATATTGAACCAGCCAATGGTACACAGCGCCATGTAAATAAAAACGGTTACCCAGTCAACATTAAAAAACAGGCTACGCTGATTACTACTCATGGCCTTCCTCCCTTTTTGGTAATATAGCGGCCGAAACCGGCTTAGTATTTTTTACGGGCACTTTTGGCGCGCGTGTTTTCTTTGCAGTATCAGTCTGTGTTTTCTTTGCCGAATCTTTTGGAAGCACGGCAACCGGCCCGGGTTTCGGAGTCACTACAGGCAACAGGTTAGCATTCATAAAATACCCCGGCTCAATACCTGACGGGCGACGGCTTATGGTATCGCGCAAATATTTTTCTATCATAAAGCTGGCTATCGGCGCAGCCCAGCGGGCTCCCTGGCCGCTATGCTCAACCACTACCGCTATAGCTATTCTTGGATGATCGCGCGGAGCAAAAGCCACAAATACCGAGTTATCAGCATCTTTTGATGTTTGGGCAGTACCTGTTTTACCACACATGATTATTCCGGGGATTCTTGAATCAGCTGCCGTGCCATGCTCTACCACGCTTTGCATCCCATCAATCACGGGATCGAAATAAGCTGAGTCTACCCCCACATAGTTTTTAACTGTATACTCATTTTTCACAATGGCCTTTTCACCAATTCCCTTAATCAGGTGTGGTTTATAAAAGAAGCCCTTGTTGGCAATAATGGCTTCGATGTTAGCTAACTGCAAAGGAGTGGCATCAATCTCACCCTGACCAATACCTAATGAGATAATAGTACTTGAACGCCAGCCGCCTTTCTGATACCATTTATCGTATAAATTAGCATCGGCAAAACGGCCTGGTTTCTCGCCCGGCAAATCCACATCTAACTTACCTGCCAGGCCAAACTTGGTTACCTTAGTGCGCCAGTCGGTAAAAGATGTTTCGGTTAGCCTGGTGCCGGCTTTATTAATCATTTTCTCGAACACCATAAAAAAATAACCGTTGCACGATTCGGCTACCGCGCTGCTCAAAGTAACCAGGCCATGCCGCTCTCCATGGAAACAGTTAATACGGCGATTACCGGCCACATAATAACCCGGGCAGAAGTAGGTAGTCTGCGGCGTAATTACACCCTCCTGGATAGCGATAAGAGCGCTTAGCGGCTTAAACGATGAACCCGGTGGATAATAAGCCTGAATAGGACGGATAAGCAAAGGGCGGTTAGGGTTACTCAGCAAATCCATATAATTGTTCCCGTGTTCGCGCCCAATCATTAAATTGGGGTTATAACTTGGGCTGCTTACAAAAGCCAGGATCTCGCCTGTTGATGGTTCGATGGCAACGATACTACCGACTTTGTTATGCATTAACTGCTCGCCCAATTTTTGGATGCGGCTGTCTAACGATGATATCAATCGTTCACCGGCAACAGCGGCGGTATCATAAACACCATCGGCAAACTTACCCTTAGGTATCCCACGAGAATCGACCATCAGGTTTTGGATACCTCGTTGTCCCCGTAATAAAGTTTCGTAAGAACGCTCTACTCCTGAACGGCCAATATAATCTCCCTGGTGGTAATAGCCATGATATTCTTCCCTTCCAATATCTGAGGGTTTAACCTCATCAGTATAACCTAAAAAGTGCGCGGCCAGAGAATCAGGATAACTGCGTACCGAACGTAACTGCACATCAAAACCCGGAAACTCGTAAAGGCGCTCTTGCAGGGATGCAAATAATTCGCTGGATAGCTGACCTTCAAAAACCGAGGCGCGGGTTAGCCCACCAACAATTTTGGCTTTATCAAAACGTTTGTGAAAGCCCCGCATATCAATCCCCAAAAGCCTGCAAAGTTCAAGCGTATCAAAAGGCTTTACGTTTTTGGGCGTAACCATAATATCATATACCGGCTGATTTTCTACCAGTACCTTGTTATTACGATCTAAGATAGGCCCGCGGGCGGGGAACACAATACGGGTACGTACTACGTTGTTTTTGGCGAACAAGATATACCGGTCGTCGACAATTTGGATATAGTAGAGCCGGGCCAGTAAAATAAGGGCAACCGCAATAAAAATAGCTGTAATAACGTAGCGCCGCGCAAAAAAACTGTTCATTTACGTTCTTTTCTCCTGAAAAACAATAGTCCGGTTACCACCATTAAAAATACGGTAAAAATTGAACTTAATACAAATCGTGTAAAGGTATATTGTATTTCGCTTAGGCTGAAAACCTCCAGGTTAAAGAGGAAGAAGTGATGAAACAAAGTAAGAATAGAAGCATAGGTAAAAAACCACCTGAAACCCATTACGCTTAGCGTAGGTTCGGGGTCGTTATCAAAGCCCTCTTTCTGTACGGTAATGCTGATAAACAGAATCCGTACAAAGGCCAGCAGCACGCAGGCCGAAGCATGCAGACCGGGAGTATCGTAAAAAGCATCGATAACCAAACCTGTTAAAAATGCCAGTGCAAAAAGCAGGAAATTTGGAATCTCGAACGGTAGCAGCAGTATAAACAGGATGTAGAGGTATGGTATGGAAAGATCGTAAAGCGTGATATTTTTCAGCAGGAAAACCTGCACTAATACCAGCACAACAAAACGGATCAGGTTAATTAATATCGTCCTACTCATCTTTCTTTTGCAGCGCCTCCAAACCCGCCTGTTCCTGCCCGAACCTGTTATTTACCACGTATACATATTGCAGGGTGGCAAAATTTACCGCCAGCCTAACTTCCATATTTAAAAAGAACCCGCCGTTTTTGGTATGCAGGTTTGATACCCGCCCTATAGGCACCCCTGCGGGGAATAATGATAACTCTGAGGTAACTACCTGCTCGCCCAGATGCGGTTGCACGTTATTGGTTACTTCTGATAGCTGGGCAATTTGCGGATCGAAACCATCGTCCCATTTCAGCGTTCCGCGGGCTTTGGTGCTTACCAGCATGGCGCTAAAGCGGGTATCTTTGTGCAGTAAAGATTGTATAACCGAAAAATGTGGCGACACCTCGCGCACAATACCCACAATCCCCTGATCGCAGATCACACCCATTCCGCGTGCAATACCGGCATCGGTACCCACATTAATAGTCAGATAGTTATTGCGCCGGTTTACCGAGTTGTTAATTACACGTGCCGGGATATACTCGTACTGTTGTTTGTAAACCGTATCGTTAACGCGGCGTTTGGCTACCGTATCGGTATAATAAGATGACTTGAGCAGGTTGCGCATGCGGGCGTTATCACGTGCCAGTTTATCGTTCTCATCCTGTAAAGAGAGGTAACGCTCTAACTCGTTGTAACGGGCGTAAAAATTACCAGTGACGTTATTGGTTGAGTTGATGATACTGGCCTTTTGAAAAGCATTGTACTTACCATAAATAACCAACGCACCAATCTCAAAAATCAGAAACAGGAAAAATGCGTTGTACTTAGTGATAAATATCAGGAGGTTGCGCATCTTGTTAGATTTGAGATATGAGATTTGAGATGTTAGATATAACCGATTTGAAAGAAGTCTCAAATCTCGTATCTAACATCTCATATCTAAATTACTGCATAAGGAACTTAAAGTTACCAATATTTTTAAGCGCTGTACCGGTACCGCGTACTACGGCGCGAAGCGGATCTTCGGCTACATGTACAGGTAGTTTGGTTTTGGCGGCGATACGTTTATCTAAACCGCGCAGTAACGCGCCACCGCCGGTTAAGTAAATACCGGTTTGGTAAATATCAGCCGAAAGCTCGGGTGGAGTAATCTCTAACGCTTTCAATATCGCTTCTTCTATTTTCGAGATAGATTTATCTAAGCAATGCGCAATTTCTGTGTACGATACAGTGATCTGCTTAGGTACACCGGTCATTAAATCACGGCCTTGTACTGCAAAATCAGCCGGTGGATCGGCCAGTTCAGGCAATGCAGCGCCTACTTCAATTTTAATCTTTTCAGCCGTACGGTCACCGATCATAATGTTATGCTGGCGACGGATGTATTGTACGATGTCCGAATCGAAGTTATCTCCCGCTACGCGGATAGACTGATCGCAAACGATACCCGATAAAGCGATAACCGCAATCTCGGTAGTACCACCACCGATATCGATAATCATGTTACCCATTGGCTCTTCTACATCAATACCAATACCTACCGCAGCAGCCATTGGTTCGTGAATCAGGTAAACCTCTTTAGCGCCGGCAATCTCGGCCGAGTCGCGCACGGCGCGTTTCTCTACTTCAGTAATACCCGACGGGATACAGATCACCATCCGCAACGACGGGAAAAACCAGCCCTTGCCTTTGTTAATCATCTTAATCATCCCGCGGATCATGTGCTCGGCAGCATCAAAATCGGCTATTACACCATCTTTAAGCGGGCGTACGGTACGAATGTTCTCGTGAGTTTTACCCTCCATTTGCATGGCCTGCCGGCCAATGGCGATAACTTTATTGGTGGTACGGTCAAAAGCTACTATCGATGGTTCATCAACAACAACTTTATCATTATGTATAATAAGGGTATTTGCAGTACCCAGATCTATGGCGATTTCCTGTGTGAAAAAATTAAATAAACCCATTTAGTGTGTGTTTCTAAATAATTTGCAAAGCTAACGAAATGATTAACACTAATTTTACGAATGATAACGAATTTCGCGAATTAGTATAAATTATTATCTAATAACTCTATTCTAAAATAATTAGTGCCCTGCCGCTGGCTAAAATTTGCCTAATTCGTAAATTTCGGGTGCGCCGGGTTAGTAAAAATTCGTTTCCGTTAATCCGGTTTCGTGCAATTCGTGCCTCTCTAAAATTAATGCTTAAAGTGCCTTATGCCTGTGGTAACCATACTGATGCCCTTTTGGTTAGCCATATCAATAGATAGCTGATCTTTGATAGAACCACCCGGCTGTAATACAGCGGTAATACCGGCATCGGCAGCAATCTCAACGCAATCAGGGAAAGGGAAAAATGCTTCTGAAGCCATCACCGCACCCTTCACATCAAAGCCGAATGATTCGGCCTTAGCAAGCGCTTGTCTCAAGGCATCAACCCGCGAAGTTTGACCAACACCGCTTGATAGCATCTGGTTGTTTTTAACCAATACAATAGCGTTTGATTTGGTGTTTTTAGTGATCTTATTAGCGATGAACAAATCCTTTAATTCCTGCTCGGTTGGCTGGCGCTCGGTTACGGTTTTCATTTCAGCCGGGCCCTCAATCACCAGGTCTTTATCCTGCTCAATAACGCCGTTTAATAAGGTTTTAAATTGTTTTTGCGGTAACTCAACCGGTTGGCGCACCAATACAATACGGCCTTTACGGGCAGTAAGTATCGCGATCGCTTCATCGGTATAAGCTGGTGCTATCAGTACTTCGTAAAATAACTTATCAATTTCAGCAGCAGTCTCTGCATCAATCTCGGCATTGGCGATTATTACACCACCAAAGGCAGAAACCGGATCGCAAGCCAGGGCATCTATCCAGGCCTCTTTAATAAACTGACGGGTTGCTACGCCACACGCGTTGGTATGTTTAAGGATGGCTATGGTTGGCTCGGTAAAATCGTCAATCAGCGCTACTGCAGCATCTACATCTACCAGGTTGTTGTAAGATAACTCTTTGCCTTTTTCGCTCAGGTTGGTGAACATGGCATCAAGGTTACCGTAGAACACACCTTGCTGATGTGGGTTTTCACCGTAACGCAACGCTTTGCTGTGTTGGATGCTTTGTTTAAATGCCGGGATATTTTCTTCGGTATTGAAATACTGGAAGATGGCGGTATCGTAATGTGATGAGATATTAAATGCCTTAGCAGCAAAACGCTTACGCTGATCGTAAGTAGTTGCACCATTTTGTTCTTTCAACAAAGTTTCCAGTTCGCTGTAATCATCTTTAGATGCTACAATCACTACATCTTTATGGTTTTTAGCCGCAGCGCGGATTAACGAAATACCACCGATATCAATCTTCTCGATCACGTCATCCTGACCAGCTCCCGATTTTACCGTTTCCTCGAATGGATACAGATCGACAATTACCAGGTCAATTTCCGGGATCTCGTATTCGGCCAATTGCTGCTGATCGCCTTCGAAACTGCGACGGGCCAAAATACCACCAAATACTTTAGGGTGAAGGGTTTTAACACGACCACCCAGGATGGATGGGTACGATGTCAGATCTTCAACCTTTACCACATCAACACCCAAACCTTTTATAAAAGTTTCGGTACCGCCGGTGGTGTAAATGGTTACACCAAGGCGATTAAGCTCGTGAATGATGGGCTCGAGATTATCTTTATAATAAACTGAAATTAAAGCATTTTTGATTTGAACGGACTGGCTCATGAGCAGGGCTAATTTTTAAGCCGCAAAGGTAGGGATTTAAAAAATAGTGCGAAAGTCGGCAAGACCGAAAAGTCCGAAAGTTTTCAAAAAAATGCAAATCCTTGTAGCATTACACTAAGGTGCCGCGTAATCTTACAAAACCGTTGATAATGAGAAATCTTACGATAGTCGCAATTTTAATAATATTGTTTAGCGCCGCCTGTAAAAAGGACAATGTGAAAGAGACCAATACGCTTACAGGCAAATGGAGAACGGCCGGAAATATGGTTAGCGCAGGCGGACCGATGTACTACGTAGCGCCACAAAACAAGGACATTTACGTGCAGTTTAATACCGATAACACCCTTGGCGGCGACGCCTTTCCCGGCTTCAGTAGTTTTAAAATCAAAGATAGCGTGACTGTTACCTTCACCAAGCCTGATAAAACTACTTACCAGAATTATAACTTCAGCTTTCGCCACGATACCCTGTTTATAAGTCCCCGCGAACCGATTATGTGCATTGAAGGCTGCGCAGCGCTTTTTGTACGGTAAGATTGCAGGGATTTACTAAATTTTATAACTTAGTGGTATGACAGTGATTACTATACAATCCGATTCAGAAGAAACGACAGCAATTTTTATGAAGATAGCTGAAGAACGGGGCGTACCCGCTAAAACTGATGAGCATAGGATACTGACTACAGAAGATGTTGCTTTAGGAATTGGACGAAAAGCAACACAAGCTGAGATGCTTGAATATCTGCTTAAAAATCAAGATAGCGAGTACATTGATATTGATACGGTTTTTGAGAGGTTTAAAGATTAATTCTCTTTTCTTTGAAAATCGCCTTTAAGCCCGCTGCCGCAAAAGCTCTTTACGCAATTGCAGATTTCGTTGAATCAAAAAACACGCCTGGTAGCGGTAAAAGATATGCTTTGAAGTTTAGAAAAGCTGTGGAGCAGTTTGCGCAACCCAATGTTAAATATACACTTTGCAACGATAAATTATTAGCATTGCTTGGTTACAGTTGCCGCAATTATAATGATTGGATTATAGCTTTTAAAATCGAGAATAATAGATTTGTTATATACGAGATAATTCTTGGCTCAACGCTCCCTTAACCTAATCCTTAACTCCTCATCTTCTTCAACAACCCCTCAATCACTCTTGGGAAATGATGATGCTCTAATTGCTGGATTTTAAATTTGATGATTTCTAAAGTGTCGCCGGCATCTATCTTAAATTTAGATTGATTCAGGATCTCCCCTTCATCGTAATTCTCGTTTACAAAATGAATGGTGATGCCCGATTCTTCTTCGCCGGCCGCTAATACCGCTTTGTGAATATGATCGCCGTACATACCCTTGCCGCCGTATTTAGGCAACAGAGCCGGGTGGATATTGATAATTTTATTGGGGAATGCTTTTAATAAAGATTGCGGCACTAACCACAGGAAACCTGCCAGAACGATCAGATCAACCTCCAAATTTTTCAGCAACCTGATCACGTCTTCCGTTTCGTAAAACTCTTGGCGTGTAAAGATATGGGTAGGAACCTCAAAGTTATCGGCCCTTTGCAATACGTAGGCGTTAGGATTATTGGTGAGCACCAGCACCACTTCGGCATCGGCATTGCGTTTAAAGTGCTCCATTATTTTTTGGGCGTTCGATCCCGATCCGGAGGCAAAGATGGCAATACGTTTTTTCAAGTAGCAGCGGTTAAATTTATATCGTCGTTCAAATATAAAATATTGCCACGCTTAATAAAATCTTTTATAAAAAATAAGGGCAAATTAATATCTGATAAAACCGTAGCGTTTAATATGGCGCTTATCGGTTGATAAATAATACGAGCTTAGGTCGCCGGTTTCCAATATCATAGAGTATTGTCCAAGATTCATGATCCGGGCATTAATAAACGGCGTGGCCGTAACAGTGGCTTTCCCCAAAGTATCCTGCGCGCTCAGGCTCGAGATCAACGTTAGCTTATCATCTGAAAATTTCCAGAGCCCTTTGGCGTTTTGAGGAATGCAGGAGAAGTTGGTATAGCTACAGGTATTATCATTATTAAAAGTGAAAGTTTGGGGGTCGCCGCTGCATTGAGCCTTCAACGTGTCGATACTCACGTTTGTGCCGCCAACATAATTAAACCGCATTACTGATGCCAGTTGCCAGGTCCCCCGCGCTATCAAATTATCTACCGAACCTGCCGTATCCTTTTTGCAGGAGTTTACAGCAATACCGGCAACAATCAACAATAACGGTACAAGATATTTTTTTTTCATTCGATCTTAACTAACGGACAATACCGGCATTCTATTATCTGCACATCCGCACATTTGCATATCTGCACATTCAAAAACTATTTCTTCTCTAACTTAATCTGGTACAAATGCGGCCATTTTTTGCCGGTTACAAACAGGCGTTTGCCTTTAGCATCCCAGGCAATGCCGTTAAATACTTTATCATCACTATCGAAACCAGCCGGGCGGTCTTTCAACGGCCAAAGGTTGGTCATATCCGCATGTTGTAGTATAGCACCTGTTTTAGGGTCTATAACAATCAGATCATTAGTCCGGTAAACGTTAGCGTACAGTTTACCGTCAATCATTTCCAGTTCATTTATTTCCATACGCTGCTGCTTATCATCGCAAACATCAATATAGCCTTGTGCTTTGTAAGTATCTTTATTCAGGAACCAGATGCGGTTAGTGCTGTCATCCAGATATAATTGCTTTCCATCAAAGCACATCCCCCAACCCTCTTTACCGACGTTGTTGGTGAATGTGTTAAGCAGTTGTAAGGTGTTTTTATCGTAAACGTAACCAATTCGCTCGGTATAGGTCATCATAATAAGTTTATTACCAACTATGCCAATACCCTCATTAAAAACTTTAGGATCGCCGTTAACCAGTTTAATTACTTTACCGGTTTCCAGATCAACCTTGCGTAAACTCGATTGACCGGTAGCATCACCTGCCCTGCCGCCGTCACTTTCATACAATACTCCGTCCTGGTAAATTAAACCTTCGGTATAGCTGGCCGTATCATGCGGGAAAACTTTTTCAACTGTAAACTTCAGTTCTTCGGGCGCCTTGGCAGCATATAACATAAAGTTTGTAGCAATATCAATGCTTTTACCCGCCTGGTAGATTTTAGCGGTAATTTGCCGGGCCCCCAGGCGCATGCTATCGGTTTTGATTTGGATAGCCGTCGAATCTTTAACCGACGCATACCTAACCGAATCTAACAGGTAAACGATCGAGTCGGGTTTAATCTCGGCAGGGTAATTCAGCTTTACACTCACTGGCGATCCGGCGTTGTAGGCCGTACCCATATCAGGCGTAATGGTAATACCCTGACCGCCGGTGTTTTTGTCTTTACATGCAACAGCAAATAAGGTTATGATGCTGATTGAGAATATGGCAAGTTTTTTCATTTTTCTATTTAACGACAAATAAACCCTTCGTCATTGCGAGGAGCTTCTATCAGCGACGTGGCAATCTCCGACTTACAAATCTGCTCTGTAAGCTGAGGATTGCCACGCTATCGCTCGCAATGACGAAGTTTATTTTGCTTCGGGCCAAATATATCTTATATAATCAAATATCTGAAAGGCTTTTATTACTAAGCCGATGGCCAAAAAGCATCTTCAATATGATTGAGCTTATAACTCTCGGTTCCGGTAAAAAGTATGGCTATGATATCAAAACGCAGTTCGCCCTGATGGTTCATCAGGTAAATGTACTCGGCGGCGGCAGTGGCCAACAGTTTTTGCTTGCGTCGGTCAACAAAATCCTGGGGTTGGCCAAAGGCACTGCCGCTGCGGGTTTTAACTTCAACGAAGATAATTTGGCGGTCTTTATAGGCAATCAGGTCAATCTCAGCTTTGCCATGGCACCAGTTCTCGTCCATTATCTCGTAGCCGTCAGCTTCTAAATGGGCTTTGGCTATGCTTTCGCCCCGGCGACCAAGATCGTTATGCGTAGCCATTATTTAGAGATTACCGTGCCGAAATATTGCAAAACCTGCATCTGCACCTTTTTCATGGTTTTATGCTGATGCAGCAGAATTTCAATTTCAATCTCGTTATCGCAATTCTTAATCTCGAGTGATTTGGCAACCAGCATCTTTTCAATTTTCACGCGTTTAAGGTGGAAGATGCCGCCGAACACATCGTTCTTCACAACAATATCCGGGATGTGGATCTTGTGCATATTGTACCAGTTCTCGCTCAGCTCGTAAGGCTTGGTTAACGCATCAACCGCCAGATTAACAATCATCGGGTCGGGATAGTTGATAAAAAACTGATCATCGGGTAGTTTACCATTGTCAATCTCTCTACGGTACATCTCAATAAACTTATTGCAGCTGAAATGCTCGAAATCCACATCGCTTATCTCTGCAACAATGAACGGACCTACATAGGTATTGGTGATACCATCCCAGTCAATCATCCGGTCGCCATACTCAATCAGCAGGCTGATGATCTTCATCTCCTGGGCTTCGCCGTTTGCTTCAGATGGTATTGGTTCCGGTTCGGTAGCTATCGGCGCATCATCAAACGGGGTATGCATTTGCTGACTACCGCTGTCTTTCCTGGCTTTGGCCTGGCGCATTTTGTTGAGTTCGGTCAACAGTGCACGCTCATCAATTTGCATAATGCTGCTACACTCCTTGATAAACACCGAAGCTTTGATCGAATCCGGAATTTTGGCGATACTTTCTACCACCTCGCGAATTACGCCTGCTTTCAATATTGGATCTTTACCGGCTTCTTTCAGCAGGATATCGGTTTTATACAGGATGAAATCCTTGCGGTTATCGTCGATATACTTTTTAAAGGCACTACTACCTAACAGGCGTACATAAGTATCCGGGTCGTGCCCATCAGGGAACAGCACTACCTTTACATTCAGGCCTTCCTCTAAAATCAAATCCAGTCCACGCAGCGATGCTTTGATCCCCGCCGCATCGCCATCGTATAAAATGGTTACGTTTTTGGTAAGGCGACCAATCAATTTAATCTGCTCGACCGTTAGCGAGGTACCCGACGATGCCACCACATTCTCAATCCCGGCCTGATGTACCGAAATTACATCGGCATAACCTTCTACCAGATAGCAGTTATCTTCATCGCGGATCGCTTTTTTAGCGAAATTCAGTCCGTAAAGTACGTTCGATTTATGGTAGATCTCACTCTCGGGCGAGTTCACATATTTAGGTACGTTTTTATCCGTCTTTAGCGTACGGCCGCCAAATGCAATAACCCGACCGGTAAAACTATGGATAGGGAACATTACCCGACCGCGATACCTATCGTACAAATTACCATTATCGCGCTTAACCGAAAGGCCGCTCTCTACCATAAATTCTTCCTGGTAGCCATCTTTCAGAGCTTGAGATGAAAAAGCCTCCCATTGATCGGGCGAGTAGCCCAGTTCAAATTTTTTAATGGTCTCGGTGGTAAAACCCCGCTCCTTAAAATAACTCAGACCGATGGATTGCCCTTCGTCTGTATCCCATAAACTATCCTGGAAAAACTTACCTGCGTAGCCCGATACGATCATCAAACTTTCGCGGCGGTTCTCAGCTTCCTTATTCTCGGGCGATGTCTCGGTTTCTTCAACCTCTATCCCGTATTTTTTGGCCAACCATTTTAAGGCTTCCGGATAGCTGAGTTTCTCGAGCTCCATTAAAAACGTAACGGCCGAACCACCCTTACCCGACGAAAAATCCTTGAAAATCCCCTTAACCGGCGACACCGTGAACGATGGCGTACGCTCGTTAACAAAAGGCGACAGACCGATATAATTGGCCCCGCGCTTTTTCAATTGTACAAATTCGCCAATCACCTCCACAATATCTGTGGCTTCCATTATACGGTCGATGGTGGGTTTGGTAATCATATTGCAGGGGACAAATTTATGAAATATGATGTGCAATATGGTTGATACCGGCACCGAGTATTCCACAAAATATCTTACAAAAAGTTAATATCTTTTTAATGTGCTTGTCACTAAGGAACAAAAAACAATAGCATGAGGTGTCAATCCGGCGGGTAGAGCAACGCTGTCGAATTAACCACAAAGCACACAGCACACAGAGATTTGCATTTTTTATAGTCACAGAGAACACAAAGCTTGTATAACGTTATAAGGCTTTGTGTCCTTTGTGTTTTTCTTGACCCACGCAAGTCTCTGTGTACTTTGTGGTTAAATCTAACCTAAGATTAGAAAATGAACGGTTGTGCCAATGGCAGCCGTTGGCCCCGCTATCCGTTACAAGTCCGCACTTCGCTATGCTTCGTTTGCGGGCTTTCCACTACTATCGGGTTTAGGTTGAAAGGCTTGCTTCTCTTGGCGTACTCTTTTTCAAAAACGTCACCCCAATCCCCGCCAGCACAATCACACTGCCTACAATCTCTTTCAACTCCAGTTTCTCATGCAATAAAATAGCCGCTATAATGGCGGTAAAAACAGTTTGACTCAGCAACGCTACCGCAGTTTTGGTGGCTGATAGTTTACCGATGGCATAATTAATAGTGATCCAGCCCAACAATTGGCAAATAGCCCCCATCCCAATAAAATATAGCCAGGTATGTGTTGGGAAATGCACCAGTTCGGCACCTTTAAACATTTCAATACAGAACAAAAAGATGCTCGACCCCAGCATATTGTAAAACATAAAAGTGATGGTTTCTATCCGTTGCAGCAGGCCTTTGGTCAGCATAATATAAATGGAATAAAGCAGGCTTGCTGTTACGGCCAGCATAACGCCGCCATTGAGTTTTAGCTGCGTCAGGGTTTGCAAGCCAACTAATACTACCATCCCCGCAAGGGCAATAAAGGTACCCAGCCAAAATACCCAGCCCGAACGTTTACGCAGGAAGATAAAACTCATCAACCCTACCCAAACCGGGGCAAGGTTAGCCAGCAGGGTCGATACCGTAGCGCTGATCATTAAGATAGAAGTATTCCACGTTGCTACATCCGAAGCAAACACCACACCGGCCAACAGCGCCAGCCACATATCCTTACGACTGATACTCAATTTCTTTTTTATGATACAGTAAGGTGCCAGTAATACCCACGCAATCAGGATGCGGTAAAAGGCCGATGTCACTGCCTCGGCCCCGGCCAGTTTCACAAATATGGGCGAAAAAGCAATGGCAAGGATACCGATGATGAGACTAAGCTTTGGGTTCATTATTTAAGGCCGATAAATTCTGTGCAAACTTATCGTTTTATTTTTTACTTAACTTGTGGCACTTAACACCTTGTTGCCGTAATCCTTATTATGAAAACCAAAATCAATCTAATCATTTTAGCGCTGGCTACCATTGCACTGGGCGCCTGTAAAAAAGACAAATGTTGCAATGCCGGCCCACAAGCTGATTACCTGGCACTTTTTAAAGGCCAAACCGAGTGGAAAGCCACAACTACCGAGGTTAACACCTACCAGGATTCAACTTACTTTTTCGGCCACGTTGGCGAAGAGCATTTAAGTATGCACATTAAGTTTAAAGGCACCGGCAAATATGTGCTTACCGGCAACCAGGTAAGTTACATGGTGACAGTTGGGCAAGATGTAGTAACTGTACAATATCAGCTGGACCCCACTTTAGAAAGCGTTTTAAACATTGAAGGTTACGATGCCGATAAGAAACTATACTTCGGTAATTTTACCCTTAATATGTTGCGTAACTATCATTATGATCAGTTTGATGCCTATTATCCAAAAAAATTGGCCTTTACAAAGGGAACTTTCAAAATCACTTTAGCTAAATAATTGTATTTTTGGCGCTCAATATTTTATTAAAATGAGCCAGCGCACTAAAATTAAAGCATTATTAACCGGCGCACAAACCGGTACCGAAGTTACAGTGAAGGGATGGGTACGAGCTTTCCGTTCAAATCGTTTTATCGCTTTAAACGATGGTTCAACCAATAATAACATTCAGATAGTTGTTGATTTTGAAAACACCGACCCTACCCTGCTTAAACGTATTACGGTGGGTGCGGCCATCAGTGTTACGGGGATTTTAACCGCATCATTAGGTCAGGGTCAGTCGGTTGAGATTCCGGCTGCAACTATCGAGATTTTGGGCGATAGCGATCCGGAGAAATATCCTATTCAACCTAAAAAACACAGTTTAGAGTTTTTACGCGAGAACGCTCACCTGCGTTTCCGTACCAATACATTCGGGGCAATTTTCCGTGTACGTAACACACTGTCGTTCGCTATTCACCAGTTTTTACAGGAGCGCGGATTTGTGTATCTGCATACGCCGGTAATTACTGCCAGCGATGCCGAAGGTGCGGGTGAAACCTTCCACGTTACCAATTTCGATTTCGATAAGATCCCGAGAACGGATACCGGCGAGATTGATTACAAGCAGGATTTTTTTGGCAGGGCTACTAACTTAACCGTATCCGGTCAGTTAGAGGGCGAGCTGGGAGCTATGGCTTTGAGCGATATCTATACCTTCGGACCGACTTTCCGTGCCGAAAACTCAAACACTACCCGCCACTTAGCCGAGTTTTGGATGATTGAGCCCGAAATGGCTTTTTATGATTTGAAAGATAACGCTGATTTGGCCGAAGCCATGCTGAAGTACGTGATCAACTACGCTTTAGATAAAAACAAAGACGACCTGGAGTTTTTAAACCAACGCCTGACCGAAGAGGAAAAACAAAAACCGCAGAACGAACGCTCTGATATGAGTTTGCTGGATAAGCTGCAGTTTTGTTTGGATAACGATTTTGAACGAATCACTTATACCGAAGCTATCGATATCCTGCGCGATTCGCCGGCTAATAAGAAGAAGAAATTCCAGTACCTGATTGAAGGCTGGGGCGCCGATTTGCAATCAGAGCACGAGCGTTACCTGGTAGAGAAACACTTTAAAAAACCAGTAATTTTGACGGACTATCCGAAAGAGATCAAGTCGTTCTACATGCGCCAAAACGAAGATGGTAAAACCGTAGCCGCTATGGATATCCTGTTCCCGGGCATCGGCGAAATCGTCGGCGGTTCGCAACGGGAAGAGCGTTTGGACAGATTAGAGAATCGTATGGATGAACTGGGCATCCCTAAAGATGAACTGTGGTGGTACCTGGATACCCGCCGCTTTGGTACCTGCCCGCATGCCGGGTTCGGCTTAGGCTTCGAGCGTTTGGTGCTGTTTGTTACCGGCATGGGTAACATTCGCGATGTGATCCCTTTCCCAAGGTTCCCTAAGAATGCGGAATTTTAATTTATTGATTGCACCGATTATTGAGTGATTTCACCGATTTGGTTTGATTAGCTAACCATATAAAAGAGCCGCCCCCGATACATCGAAGGGCGGCTTTTCTACGGTTTTAAAAATCGGTGAAATCCTTCTCCAATCGGTGAAATCATTTCTTATTATCTGAATTGTATTTGTTCATCGCCCTGAACAACTTCTTTTTGGTAAATAGTTCGTAAGCTTTGGGTACGGTTTTAAATATTGGGTCTAAACCTGCCGAATCCAGTTTCATTACTTTGCCATTATCTAACTGGTAAGCCGTCAGGTACGATTCGTTGATGTCCAGTACTTCTGATAAAGAAGAATAGCCACTCAACTTACCGGGCATCACTTTAAAAAGCCAGCAGCTATCGGTAGCTATGCCATACACCGGGTAATCTTTTTCGATATTGATCTGCATCCGGCTAATCTTTGCGGTTTGGTCGGCATAGATCTTTTGTTCCCGATCAGGATCCGACCGTTTTTTGCTTTTATCTACGTAAACGAGGTAGCTTTTATGCTTAACGGTATCGGCATATATTTTTGATTTTACGGTTTTTACCGTGCTGTCTTTCATCGTTACAGTATAATCGTACTGGAAATTCTGATGATATTGCATACCGTTATACCAGGTCATATTCATCAGTCGGTTCATGCTCATATGCATAGCCCAGGCCTGGTTTTGATTGGCCATCATCCGGTTAAAGTCGCCCGCGTAGGCGGCAGGCACACCCTGTGCTGATGCGTTTAATAAGCCTAAAAATAGAACAGCGGCAACACTTAGGTAAAATTTCTTCATTCGATATTAAATTAAGCCTAAAAATAACATTAAGCAGGTTAAACCAATGTTAATTTAAAAAAAGAGCCGCCCCCGATACTTCGGTGGGCGGCTTTCTTATTCGGGAGTTGCATCAAACCTCAATCACACACACTACACTCAACTCCCAAGGGCTTAATCAAACAATCAACACTTTATCTATATCACAAAAAACTTTTCTCTTTTAAAGATTACCACCTTCTATATTCTCCATGATATGCAGGGCGGTTATAAACTACGCGCCTGTCATAACCACGATGGTAAACTACCGGGCGATAAACCGGACGGTAATATGGGCGATAGTACGGACGGTGATAAACTACCGGCTGATATACTACCGGGGCATATACCGGCGGTGCATAAACTACACGATGTACCGGGCGATAATTACCTGCGCTTACATGTAAACCCGGTGTACGTACACTTACATGGAAGGCGGTTTGTGCATTAGCTGCAACGGTTGTACCTACGGTTATTATCAGGGCTGCTATTATTGATTTCAGAGTTTTCATAACAAATATTTTTAAGTTAATTACCTAAACTTCTTTGGTATATCTGACTATGGCAGTTTAAAAAAGTAAAGCGTGTTTTATAAAATATCGACTTACGCGTTGATTATCAGTACATTTTATTTCATGTTTTTCACCATTCAAGTCCTGCCGAACTTGTTTCGGCACCCCATGCGCTAAGTATAAACCTCGCAAAACACCTAACGCAAAACCAACATTATGGGGTACCGAAACAAGTTCGGTATGACTTATCTTTCACCTACTCTATTTCCAACATCTTCATCCCCTCTCTGCCATAAAATACCGGGAAGTACATCATCTCGGCTTTGGCGGGGTTAACGTGGTAATTGCCTCCGTAACGCGGCATCAGTTTAACGGTGAAGGTATGCTTACCGGCAGTTAGCCTACGGCAAAATATGCTGACCTTATTGGTAAAGTATTCGCGGTGCACCTCGCCGTAGCCATAGCCCTGCTCTTTGCCATTGTATGAGCATCCAGCCGGGATGGGGATCTCTACCATTACAAAATCAGCATCAGCGCGGGCGGTAATCTCGGCGGTGAGGGTGATGGCTTCGCCGCCTTTAACTTTTACTATCTTATTTCGGCCTTTATTAAACCAGGTATCTACCGTAAAATCATTACTTACCTTGGCCGGTGCCGGATTCCAGAATTTTTGATAAGTTGTTAAGTATACCGGCAAATCGCCTGTTTTCTTTACGGTGATCTTCGCACTGGCATCCAGTTTAGTTTCGTACGGGAACTTAGAAATGGTTTCTGTTTTATCCCCGCTAAGGGTAATAGCCGCCGGTTTTGGTTGTCCGCCGCCTACCAGCATATCAGGTAAAATAGTTTCCAATATCTGTGACGATTCGTACGTGTTACGCCAGTTGCCGCCGCCGCGTTGCTCCATAAAATAGTTGCGCAGTTTCATTAATAGCTCGGGGTGTTTGCCTTCGTTTTTCAGGATATGATAAGCTGTTAAACTTAGGGGGATGGAGTTATAAAAGAAATTGTACCCTTGTTCGCCCCAGTACACATTGCCAAACATGGTGCGGTGCATGCCTTTCAGCAGGGTATCAATTTCGATGGGCATACCTGCCAGCTGGCGGGTCAGCATCAGCTGATATTTATCGGCATCACTTTGTTTCTCTTTTGCAGGTAATTGCTGCTCGTACTCGGCAATCATAGCTTTTAAATTAGCGCCCGATTTACGCATTTGCAGCAATTTAATGGATAACAATTTGTCGTGCGCCTTAAACGATGGTGTTTGTAAAAGCAGATAATCAATTAACTGGTTTTTGCTTATCGGTATTTTAAAGCCTTTAGCTTCGGCAGCCGAAAGCGCTTCAATAACGTGCAGACTGATCCAAAGTTCGGTTGGCGTATCTTTCCACCAGCCCCAGCTAAAATCACTGCGGCGGTTTTCAGTCAGCTTTTTAATCAGATCTTTGATATCCTCATCCCATTTAAATGGCTGCTTTAAATACTCCCTGATCGTTTTTTCGGCCAGCAGGCCTTTTAGTTTCGATGCCAGTTGCTCATTACACAGATATTCGTAATTACGCAGAAGCTCGGTCTCGTTTAATAGCACCGGCAAAGCCGATGCCTCGGCCCGCAGGGTAACCTCTTTTAAATTCGGATCAAATTTCAGGCTGATGGTGGTATCCTTTTCAAGAACGCTAAAACTCCCTTTGGTTTCCAAACTCCCCGGCTCAAATACCGGGATGCTGCGTCGCTCACCGTCAAAATAACCATCAGCGCGTTTCAGGCTGTATTCAAAATGCAGGCTGTCTTTACCCTCGGCAATTAGTTTAAAGGTATCTATACGGGAGTTTTTTACTGTTAAACTTTCATCGCTTACCACCTTACCGTTATAACTGAATTTGCGTTGAACGCCAACTGCATCCGCCGTGTAATTCAACAGTTTACCAATCGGCGAAAAGCTATCACCCTTTACAGCAAACAGCGGACCGGTAAAATTGGCGCTCACCGGTTTAAACGATTTTACCAAACCTTCGGTAAAGCCCGTTCGCCGGTTATCGGTAACGCCTACCATAAACGTACGCCAACCGGTAATATCATCAGGATAGGTAACATTAAACTTTACTTTGCCGTTGGCATCGGTAGTTAGTTTGGGTTGCCAGTAAGCATAATCTGAAAACCGGTGACGCAAGCCACCACCTGCGGCCAGCAATGTTTGTTGTTTATCGCGGGCTTTAACGGTCATAATCACAACCACGCCATTTGCGCCACGGGCGCCATATAATGCCGTAGCCGCGGCATCGGAAAGGATATCCATACTGGCAATATCTTCCTGCTTAATCTCTGTTAACGGGTTATGGTTCATCACCACGCCATCTACAACATACAACGCATCGCGACCAGCGCCGGTCACCACTACTTCTGAAAGGCCCCTGATATTGACAGATCCACGCTGTCCCGGTGCGCCGGTATTGTTCTGGATATTTAACCCGGCTACTTTGCCTTGTAATAACATCTCCGGTTTATCCTGAACCTCCCTTGCCGTAATAATAGTTGAAGCGCCAGTAGTTTGCTCGCGGCTGCGCCTTACATAGCCACGTATAGTAGCCTCTGTTAACAGCGATGCATTCGATTTTAAATAGATGGTAACGATACTGTCCGTTTGGATGTTAACCTTTTCCATAAGGAAGGCATCGGATGAAACTCTTAGCTTACCTTTTTGCGGGACTTTGAGTTTAAATTTACCATTAGCATCAGTCAGGATTTTATTACCTACACCGGCTACCGTTACGGTTATTCCTGCGAGAGCTTTGTTGTTTCTCTTATCCAAAACCCGCCCGCTCATTTCATTTTTAAATGTCGATACGTTCAGGTACCGGATGTTAAAAGTTTCCCTGATGGCCTCGTTACATGCTTTTATCGAAGCGCCTAAAATTTGATCATTAATGATCTGCCCTATGCGCATGCTCATGCTATCGGCCGCATGTGATTTTATTTTGCCCGGCTGGTAATAGTTGGAACCCCCACCTTTAACCACCACATGTTGCTGTACATAATACGTGTTGCCTTTAAAAAGATAAAGCACCTTATATTCGCCCGGCTCGCAATTATATAATTCGGGTTGACGGGTACCCGACAGGATCTCTAAATAATCAGCGTCGTTATTTTTAAAGATCAGCACGCATTTTAAAAGCGGATTCTGGCTTTTAATCAAGCTGTCAGTTTTTATCAATAGCCTGGCATTACCGCGGCGGTAATCGTTTGGATAAAAACTGTTCCGTGCCCGGTTGTCCAGGTAATTTTGCCATAGGGTATCAACACCCCTGCTACTCAGGGCGTATTGTTTATAGTCGCTTATCCCCGCAAGGGTTTTAATTTGAGTGGAGAAGGGATATTTAGTTGCTATTGATTTCTGTTTGGTCAACCCGGGCGAAAATTCAAACGAATAACCGCCCTCGCCAAAGAAGCTACGCGAAAAACCGTCCTGAATGCCGAAATCAATCAGCGTGTTGGCGAAGGGGCCAACAAGCAGTTTTGCATTCGGCGCATTGTAATTATAGTAGTAATCTTTGGTATAGTTAATCAGGTGAATCCTGTCCTTCTGCTGTAAAGTAGCCGCCCTGAAAGTAAAATTAGGGATAACAGCGATCATATATCTGTTCATCAGTTCGCTTTCGTGGATAGTGAGCGAATCGGGCATTGGGGTAAAATAGACGGCCTTATTTTGCAGGCTATCGCCATTGATAGAAAGGATCAGTTTTTTGCCATACGATACCCTAACACCCGGCACCTTAACCTCATAGTTTGCAGTACGCATACGGATCACGTGCATCCCGGTATCAACCGCAAAACTATACTGCGCCATCTCTTGCGACTGACTGAAAAATACCGGCACGCCATCTATATAAATAATATGCACCGGCTGCACTTCGCCATCTTTCACCACAAAGGGGGCTACCTGGGTAACTTTATCCGGCGTTTGTTCGCTTGTTTTAAAAACTGTTTCGGGGTGGGTAAACTGATAATATTTAACGGTATCTAAATCAAGCCCCTTGGCCCAATGCTTCCAATTTAATTTCAACAGACCCGAATTGCTTGACAGACTTTTCTCTATCACTTGCGGCTTCAATTTCCGCGGAGCATAGTATTTGCCCAGGTATGGCAGCGCCGGTCCGTAATAGTTCTCAAATTTTGCGGTAAGGCCATAAGCAGTAATATCTGCGCCGACTACAGGTTTGCCTTTATTATCAGTAACACTCGCTTCAATTTCAGCTTGCTGACCGGGATAAATAGTGGCAGGTTCTTTAACATCAATGTTTAACACCCTGTCCTGGTAAGGGATCCGTTCTTCCCGGTATTGCGATTGACCGCCCCATACATAATTGACCAGTATAGATACACTGCCGGTGATGCTATGCGGTTTTCTGTAGTTAAACTCAGTACCGCTACCCTGTGCTATCACGCTGTTATCCGCAAACACCGTGTACCAGAATTTCAGCTTACGCGGATTGTCTACCCGTAAAAAAAGCGAGTCGGCCGTGCGGTAACCTGTGGGGTCTACATCGCCCTGCAGGTCTTTTAATATCAGCATTTTTTTAACGCTATCTACTTTTACAGCGTAAGCACCTGCGGCCTGGTTAAGGGCAATTTTAGCGGGCAAATTAATTGGGATAGTTTTCAGAGTATCGAAAGAAAAAGCTAACTCTGACAACAGCGCTTTTGCCGACACCGACTTGCCCGAAACCATATAATTGATAGTCATACTATCCTTTTCCGCTTTTAGCTCCAGTTTTTTGTTACGATAATCCCAGCTCAGGTATTTATAATCGTCATGATCTTCGTTATTACTGTTTAACAGGTTTATCTTAACGTTAAAATCAATCTTTGCTTTCGGGAAAATGGAATCGGGCAGCGTGAATTTGGTTTCACCAACCGGATCCAGCGGGATGGTGTAGATTGCTAAAGTATCTCGCACAAATTCATATTCGTTTAAAAGTTCGCCTACACGGGGAGTTTGTACAACTATGTTCACCCGGCCATCCGGCACGTTTAAACCATTTTCATCAACGGCTTTAAAGTAGAAAGGAACAGGCACACCCGGCGATTGCTCGTGCCCATCCGTACGGATGGTGAATTTATTAGATTTCAGCTCGTAATCTTCATATTTAAATTCGCCTATGGCATAGCTGATAGCCCGGGGATTGGGCCGGTCTTTATCTTCCCCCTCCTTATATTTTAATTTTAGGTTAGATAAAGGTTCCAGGCTCAGGGTATAATGATCGTCTAAATCCAAATCAAGGCTATCGGATAATACAAACTGCGATTCAAATCCACCTTTACGGTAGGCATTAACATAGCCTATCACTTTGCCGGTATCCCGCCATTCCTGCGCTAACCTGATCATCAGGCGCCTATCGCCGATGGGCAGCTTCGATCCTTTTTTCAGGATGAATGCTTTGAACTTAACCGTATCGCCTTCTTTATACTTCGGTTTGTTTAAGATGATAAAACCCGGAGTGCTGGCCACCCGTTCCCAATATCTACGGCCATTGTTACGTTCATCAGGCTGCTTTTTAAACAGGCTGCCAATTGGCTTAAATACTTTAGCCCAAAAGCCGACCTTTTTGACATCGTCACTCCGGTAACCATAGCGTGGATAAACTTGCTTACCCACAATATAAAAATTGTTTACCCCTTTGTAAGCTGCTTTTATCAGCGTGTCTTTTTTTGTCTGCTTAAAATGGTACGATTGCGTCAGGGCATCATAAGGAACCTGCTTACCGCGTACATAGATCTGCGCATCTTTAATCTCCAGCCGGGCGGTATCCAATAAAATAAAACTGATATCGCGACTGTTGATCAGTTGCTTAAACGTGGCCGAATGCTTCTGAATCAGCTCGTAATGCAATTCATTTTTTTCGGCGCTAACCTGCAAATAATTACCGGGCGGCAAATGCATGCTTACTTTGCTTCCATTGATAAATTTGAATACCGGCTCTTTCAACACCTCATCCTTAAAATCCTTTTGCCGGCCTGTTAAAAACAGCAGAGTCGATTCATCATCCAACCGATACAAAAGCGTGTACGGGCTGTTAGTACGGCTATTGGTAAGCGGCTTTTGCGCCAGCGATAAAAGGGCAGGAAATAAAAAAAGCAGCAGGGTAATAAACTTCTTCATGTAAACAGGTTTTACAGGAAGATGCGGGGAAGATTAGGATTCCATAAGTAAAGAGAGAAAAACTTGGCTGCTGAAGCTCTATTGACCAAGCTGATAAGTCAGCACTCCCCATCCCTCCCTGGGGAGGGGTGCGGGGGCCGTGCGGCTGCAGGGAGGGGTTTATGGAGTTTAAAGGGCTAAACCCCTCCCTGCCACTCCACAATGCAGCCGCGCCCCTCCCCAGGGAGGGATGGGCATAACCGCTCTGCGCATGCGCATAAAATTTGGCGAGGTCACTCCACATCAATCCCAATCTGCCTTAGCAGAATAGATGCGTTGAAAGTTTTGCACTCGCCGTGTTTAATGCGGTAATCAAACAACATTTCGCCGTCAATCACCTGGATATCGAAATAGAAGTTGCGGACGTAGTCGGGATATTCGTCTTCCAGTCGGGCTATTTGCAAATCGTGCGTGGCAACCTGTCCTACGCCTTTTTTATGGATGAGTTGTTTAATCACGGCTTTCGATCCCAGGTATTTATCAACCGAATTAGTGCCGCGCAGCATTTCATCAATCAGGAAATAAACTTTTTCTTCCTGTTCAACCGCTGCCAGCAACATTTGCAGGCGGTCTAACTCGGCTTTAAAGGTGGAGGTGCTTTCATTCAGCGAGTCTTTAATCCGCATGTAAGTAATCACCCTGATCACAGATAGTTCCAAACTATCCGCACAAACCGGCGCGCCACACAACCCCAACACGGCATTAATGCCGATAGTACGTAAAAAGGTACTTTTCCCCGCCATGTTCGATCCGGTGATGATATCCACCTTCAGTGCATCGTCCAGTTCAAAATCATTAGCTACACGCAAGCCATTGGTAATTAGCGGATGGGCAATATTTTTAGCTTTATAGGTGTAACCCTCGCCCAACGCAATTTGCGGAAAAACCCATTCCGGGTAATTGCGGTTTAACCCGGCCAGACTGATCAGCGCTTCAAACTCGCCGATGACGTTAAACGCGCTTTGCAGGCTGTCCTTGTTATCGCGCTTCCAGTCTTCAACAGCGATAATCTGTTTCAGCGCCCATAAAAAGAAAACGTTTAGTATGAAGCCGACAATCATAATCAGGCTGTAGCTTAACTTATTAATTAGTGCAGATAGTTCAGCTATCTTTTTTGATGTTCCTTTGGTTATCAGCTCATCAGCCAACTTTTTGCAGTCGGCGCTTTGCCATTGCTCGGTTTCGATAGTCTTGAAAACTTCCGCGTAAGCGCCCAATACCTGCCCAATTTTATCGGCAATGAAACCCGATTTTGCCATATAAGCCCCTCGCGAAACCAACACGCCCATATTAAATATGGCAATAGCAATAGCCAATAATGTTACCATCGGAATAAAAAAGCTCCCGGCAATAGCTGCCGCTAATAAATAAGGCGCTATTTTGATGTAGGTTCTTAACCATTGCTCGCCGGGTAAATGCAGGGGTACTCCAAGGTAGGCAAACAACTTATCCAGTTTACCGGCATCAGCGCCGTTGGCAAATAATAATCGCGCTTGCAGATCAAGCTTCCAGTCGCTTTTGGCAGCTAACTCTTTTACTGCCTCCTGTCTAATTAAAATCTCCTCTTTTTTTGATGGTGATGACAACCAACCCGCCAACAGATCTTTCCCCGGAAAAGTAGCCGCACGGTTAATCAGTTGGTACAGCGACATTTTACCGAAGATATCCAGATCGGCGGTGTAATGGTGTTTATCATCAGCGTAGCGCAGACCATTATCGTAGATATTTGCGCGTTCGTTTAGGCTGGCAATCTCATTTTCGTTTACTGTGCGTAGCGCGGTGTAATACTTACGCTGCTGCTCAAATTTTGCCTGCTTAGCCACCAGCCAAATAAACCAGGCCAACAGTCCCGCACAAAATACAGCAAACAGCCCGATGCCATCGGCAAACTGCGTGGCAATATACACGGCCACCGCCACGCCTATAAAAACGAATAGCCGGATGAGTGAATACGCATTAATTTGTGCGGTATAATGATCTATTTGCTGTTGTGCAGCTTTTACACGCGCCTGGTAATCGGCTATAATTGAAGAATCCATCAGAAGGAAAAATTTGAGGCAAAGTAAGGCAGATTTTTCAGGTATTGATAAAATAGTTTTTCAAATGCTTTGCTGCGAATTTCAATTTCGACGGCCAATCACACGCCGTTCTTTTTCTTGAAAAAAAGACCAAAATTCAAGAGAAAAAAATGCTTCCACGCTCCCTGCGATTTTTGCTTCCGGCGCAGCCGAAGCAAAAATTGGCATTCCCGCCAACGCTGGCCCGCTTTTTCTCAGCCCCGCGCTCTTTTTACCTGCTGATTGGCAGCAATGCTTCTCTTCTTCGACAGCAAACCGCTTCCGGGTGAAATCGGGCAGAACATGATGGCCTGCGTAGTGGAGAGGGCATTAGCTTCGAGCTGAAGCGTAGGCCTGGGGGTGCGACGGCGGGGCTCGAAGGTACCGCCCTGTGGTTCTGCCTGATTTGCAGGGCAAAGGCCATGTGCGGCAAAGGAAGCATTTTGCTGGCTTGAATTTTGGTTCTTTTTTTCAAGAAAAAGAACGGTGGTTGTAAAGCAACACAAAATAAATCACCCACACTAAGAGTAAAAACGCTTTATCCTTTTTCCAACATCCTTGCTACTTTTGCATCATGAAGATCACGCTGCTCAGTATTGGTAAAACCGAAGACGCCTACATTAGGGAGGGTATTGATAAATACCTGAAACGCCTGAAACATTATACAAAACTGGAACTGGTTGACCTGCCCGAACTTAAAAACACCAAGGCCCTGACGCAGGATCAGCAAAAAACGAAGGAGGCGGAAATGATCTTCAAAAAGATCACCAATACCGATTTCCTGATCCTGTTGGATGAGAAGGGCATGGAGTTGACCTCAAGTCAGTTTGCATCGTATCTGGATAAAAAAGCTATCAGTTCTACTGCCAACATCGTTTTCGTTATCGGCGGCCCATACGGTTTCGACTCCACCGTTTACCAGCGTGCTAACGATAAACTCTCGCTTTCGCGGATGACATTTTCGCATCAAATGGTCCGCCTGTTTTTTGTGGAGCAATTATACCGGGCGCATACTATTATTAAAGGTGAGCCTTATCATCACGAGTAAACTTCACCATACAATCATCTTAAATACCTAAATTTGCTCTATGTCACACGATCACGACCATGGGCACCACCATCACGATCATGCTGTAAAGCTCGATCATTTGAATGCCGCATTTATCTGGGGTATTATCCTTAATTCGGCCTTTGTGGTGGTAGAAGCCATTACCGGTTTTGTAAGTCACTCACTTTCGTTACTGACGGATGCCGGCCATAACCTCAGCGATGTAGCCAGTCTGGCTCTGGCTTTGCTGGCTTTTAAACTGGCCAAGGTTAAATCTAACCAACAATATACCTACGGCTATAAGCGCTCTACCATTATCGTGTCGTTCTTTAACGCGCTGATTTTATTCGTGGCCGTTGGTTTTATCGCTTACGAGGCAGTGATTCGTTTTATGCACCCTGAAGTTATTGCAGGCGGCACCATTGCCTGGGTTGCTTTCATTGGTATCGGGATCAATGCTTTTACCGCCTGGCTTTTTGTGAAGGATAAAGACAAAGACCTGAACGTGAAAGGCGCTTACCTGCACATGGCTGTCGATGCTATTGTATCGTTAGGAGTCGTTATCTCCGGGATTATCATCTATTTCACCAAGCTATATTGGATTGATAGCGTAGTTAGTTTAATCATTGTAGTGGTGATAATCGGCGGAACCTGGAGCCTGTTGAAAAACAGCCTGCGACTGGAGATGGACGGCGTACCTGCCGATATCGAAATAGAAGAAATTAAAACCGAACTGCTAAAAGCCAAAGGCGTAGTCGACGTGCATCACATGCACGTTTGGGCGCTCAGCACCACCGAAACGGCCTTAACCGCTCACATTGTTGTTAAACAAGAAGACCTCGGCATCTTCGATAAAATTAAACACGATTTACGCCACCGCCTGCTGCACATGGAAATAACCCATTGCACCTTTGAGCCGGAGTTGGAAACGGAGAAGTGTGAGCAGGTGGATTGTTAGCCGACAACACGAGTTCATAACAGCGTCATTGCTTCGTACCTCGCAATGACGTATTTGTTATATAAAAGCAAAAGGCGAAAAGTATTAAACTTTTCGCCTTTTGCTTTTTCTATTCCCCCTTTAGGGGGTTAGAGGGCTATTACTTAGCCGGAGTTTTTTTAGCGGCTGGTTTCTTTTTAGCGGTAGTTTTTTCTTCTACGTTATCTTCAATAGCAACAGGGGCTGTTTCTTCGGCAACTACGGGTGCAGTTTCTTCGACAGGGGCGGCGGTTGGTTCTGCTTCGCTAAATAAAGGCATATCTTTTAAAATACTGAACCAGCTGGTTATCTTTTTCATGTCCGACGAGTACACTTTTTCCTCATCATGACCAGGGGCTACCTCGCGGAAAAACTTACGCAGGGTATTACCGTCGGCTTTGGCATCGGGTACGCTGGCAGCGCCTTTCATACGTTCAAAAACATCTTTCAGGCGGATGTCTTCATCATCGCCAAAAATGGTAATCTCATCCAAAGCAGCTAATTTAGCTGTTGAGATATTGGCTACCAGTTTGGTTTTCTTCTCGTCAAGGCTTTCTAAAATAAAACCTGTTTTGTTTTGCGTTAGCGCTTTCCATAAACCGGGTTTGCCCGATACCGCTACTATTCCCTGTAAATTCATCTGTTAGTTTATTAGTCGATTAAGTGAGCAGTTGATTAAGTTTGAAACCTAATCAACTCATTCAACTACTCACCAGTCACTATCCCTCAATTACTTCTATGCTTAAAATTTTATCGCCCTGACGGATATCGTCAACCACGTCAACGTTCTCAATCACTTTACCGAAGCAAGTGTGATTACGATCTAAGTGTGCGGTATTATCGCGGCTGTGGCAGATAAAAAATTGTGAGCTGCCGGTGTTACGGCCAGCGTGTGCCATTGATAACACACCACGCTCGTGGTATTGGTTACCACCGGTCAGTTCGCAATCGATACGTTTGCCTGAGCCACCTGCACCGGTACCGGTTGGATCGCCACCCTGAATCACAAAATTTGGGATAACACGGTGAAAAGTAACACCGTTGTAAAAACCTTCTTTGGCTAAACCTAAAAAGTTTGCTACCGTGTTTGGTGCATCATTATCGTAAAATTCGATAGTCATATCACCTTTTTCGGTTTTCATTATTGCTTTACTCATCTTGATTTTAAATTTTAAAGAGGTGCAAAGTTAAACATTTTTGGTAAACAGCGTAAAATCGTCTCAATTAGCTAAGCCGTTTTCCAAACTGGTGCAATCCATCTAAAAATCAGTGTAATCCAAAGAAAATCTAAAACAATTCTCCTATTTTACTCCTTTGCTGTTTACCTGATCAAAAAACACCATGCCTGCTAAAGAAAAAGAATACCCGTTCTACCTTAAAACCACGGTCATCCTCATCGGCCTGGTCACGTTAACTTATATCTGTTATATCCTGAGCGATACTTTAGTGCCGCTGGCTTTTGCCGCGTTTTTATCTATCCTGCTCAACCCGCTTTGCAACCGTTTTATTAAATGGAAAATCCCTAAACTGGCGGCTATTATTTTAACGCTGGCTATCGCCATTATTTTTGTGGGCGGCATCTTCTACTTTCTAAGTAGCCAGATGGTTCAGTTCGGCGAGTCGGCACCGGTGTTAAAGACTAAGTTTATAGCCATTGGTAACGATCTGCAACAATGGGTGGAGAGTACGTTCGGCATCGCCACACAAAAGCAATCGAGCATGGTGAAGGATGCTTTAGATAACGGGCAGGCCATGCTGGGCAAAACCGTTGGGACCGTTTTAGGTACCTTAGGAGTGATATTTTTGCTGCCGGTTTACATGTTCCTGATGCTGTTCTATAAAACGCTTATCCTGAATTTCATCTTCGATGTTTTTAAAGAAGAAAACTCTAAACGCGTGGCAGAGATTCTGCGGGAAACTAAAATGGCCATACAAAGCTATATAGTTGGTTTGTTGATAGAGATGATTATAGTTGCCATTATGAACTCCGTTGCCTTGCTGTTGCTGGGAGTTAAGTACGCCATATTAATTGGCTGTATCGGCGCTATCCTAAACCTAATCCCTTACCTGGGTGGGATTGTTGCCATCGCCCTACCTATACTAATGGCAACCGTAACCAAAGATGGCTATACCACTCAATTGCTGGTTGTAGCCGCTTATATTGTTATTCAGTTTATCGATAATAATATCCTGGTGCCACGTATCGTATCATCAAAGGTGCAAATCAATGCACTTATTTCTATCATCATCGTATTTTTAGGCAACCAACTGTGGGGTGTATCGGGTATGTTCCTCTCTATCCCACTGGTGGCCGTGTTAAAAATCGTGTTCGACAGGATTGATGATCTAAAACCCTGGGGCCGACTGCTGGGCGATACTGTCCCCACACGTGTACGTCGCTTTGGTGCTAAGCAAAGTGTTGCAGAGGAGATTGTGGAGGGGAAGTAACGTAGGTTGTGATGGGCGGGATGACGCGAACATGCAATGTGCAAGTTTCCCCTCTTGAGAGGGGACGCACTGAATTAATAACCAGCAGAAGCGTTCATAGGGGTGTGTCCTTCGGTAAACAAGTCGTATAAGGACACACCCCTGACCCCTCTCAAGAGGGGAAGCGCGACTTTTTACGCTTTGCAACTTGTCACAGCGGGTAATCACAGGCATGTATAGCCGCTTTGCTTGTCCGCGATTGCTTCGTACCTCGCAATTGTAAAGGTTAGATATTTCGGTAACAGAATTAGCTTTATAGAACAAAGCTAAAACGTTATGCGCAACAACAATGATGATCTAACCCTAAAGCGGAATTAT